>Ga0206677_10000097_pt1 | contig 71198 bp, 65 predicted proteins | sample M130m12015metaG_FD_155475 | JGI IMG/M metagenome (GOLD analysis project Ga0206677, IMG submission 155475) | Ammonia-oxidizing marine archaeal communities from Monterey Bay, California, United States - M1 30m 12015 | ecosystem: Environmental > Aquatic > Marine > Intertidal zone | place: USA... | reverse complement strand
TGCACGGGACACGCCTATGTTGGAGAAGTCTCTTCAAACGGTCCAATCCATTTCTCCTTCTTCGTCTTCGATTACTTGTGATTTGGCAGATGACAAATCCATTGACAAAGCAATTCTGGTTCTGAGAGAGAGTTTTCAAAAACTCGATGGCATCATTCACAACGCTGGAATGATTTCTCCAATAATGCCAATGAACAGAGCCCCAAGTGATGCATGGGCAGAAAATATACAGGTCAATCTCATTGGAGTTCAACGGCTAACTCAAGGGCTCTATTCCCTAATGAAAGCCTCAGAACACTGTCGAGTAACCACAATCTCAAGTGGTGCTTCGTTACGACCGATCGAATCATGGTCCTCTTATTGCGTTGCTAAAGCAGGCCAAGATATGTGGGCCAGATGTTTGGCTGAAGAGGGTAAAGTTGATGGCATTACTGCAATTTCAATCGCCCCAGGAATTGTTGATACGGACATGCAAAAAGAGATTCGTTCAGCGGATTCTGAGAATTTCCCATCTCTTTCTTCCTTCGTTGGGTATTATGAAGACGGAGATTTAAGTAACGCAAAAGATGTCGCTAAGAAACTCCTTCCTTTGATTACAACACATTCTCTCGAGCAATCTGGGCAACGATTTGATGTCAGAGAACTCTAATATTCAAGAATTGAAAACCCAACTGTCTTAAGCCACCACCTATGCGGTTTATTCATGCCAGGAACTGACAGAGTAGAAATTCGAACACTAAAAGTCGGACGTTTTTGTGTCGTCGATGAAGAAGCTTACAAGATTTTGAGTATTTCAAAATCCAAGCCAGGAAAGCACGGATCTGCTAAAGCACGTCTTTCTCTCGAAAGCATTTTCACAGGTAAGAAAATTTCACACGTTGGAACTGTAACAGATTCCATCAACGTCCCAATGATTGAGAAAGGAACTGCAATGGTAACTCACATCGATAACGGGGAAGTTCACGCAATGAACATGCGCGACCACACAATGATGATTCTCCCACTTCCTGGTGAAGGAATGAACATCGAATCTGGTAAAGAGATTATGTGGCAAGAAGCCCTTGGTCGCTACATCATCATTCGTGATCATTGATTCTTCAACGATTCAGCTGCTGATACAATCATCTCTTCGTGAGATTTTGATTTCCAACCAGTTTTTTCTGTGGTGTTTGAACAGTCGTAGTAACTTGTGGTACCTAGGCCGCTTGTTATGAGACGGGCTTCTTTGATGAACAGAGCCATGAACCGAACTACGAAGTTTGGTAATGTACGGGTTGTGACTTTCCATCCTTTGGATTTGAGAATACGGGCGATCTGTGGCATTGTAATTGGTGTTGAAGACATCATCAATCGTTCACCAACAAGGTGTTCATTCTCCAATGCTTCTGCATGCATCCAAGCTACATCTCTGACATCGACTGGTGCAAAACTGATTTTTGGAAATCCTGGATATGAACTGCTGATGATGGATTCAATAATTCGCAATGAAGTGCCCGATGATCCACTATGTAATGGTCCAAAAATGACATTTGGATTCACAGTTGTTAATTGTGCCTCAGGGTGCTCTTCTATAAATTTCCATGCGGCCTTTTCTGCCAGTGTTTTACTCTTGGTATATGCTGATACATCTTGCTCAAGGTCAGTCCAATCTTCGTTCGTATAGGTCTGATTTTTCTTCGTCGGCGTTGCACCTGAAATTGCTGCAGTTGAGGATGTGATCACAAATTTTCTGATACCAGCATTGTAAGCATGAGTGAGAACTCTTACAGTGCCTTCTCTGGCAGGCCTAATGAGAACTTGTTCATCCTTGGGCTCTTGAGCTGAAAATGGCGATGCTGTGTGAATAACTGCGTCGATTTCTTGCATTGCATTCACCCATCCTTCATCCGAAAGGAGGTCGGTAGTGCATACTTCGAATCGATCTCCAGCGTCAAAATCTCTTCGGATTTCTTCATGGGTCTCTTGAGGTGAGCGAGTTGTACCTCGAACAAAGTAGCCTCTAGAAAGGAACTCGCTGGTTACTTGGCGGCCAAGAAACCCTGTGCATCCTGTGACAAGTACACGCTGAAACGATTCGCTCATATGTCGACCAGACATCATCTTTGGTTTGAAATTTTGTAACTCTTAGCAATTTAATGATTTCTGGCAATATGTAGGGTGGCTTTTGATAAACCATGTCGGACTAGGTGTAGTTAGGGATACCATGAGTGAAGTTACAGAATCCACACAAATTAGTGCAACTCTCGATGTTAGTAAAGCACCTCCATTTGATGAGGAAAAGGCATTGAAAGGCTGGTATTTCTTTGACTGGGCAAACCAAGCATATGCGTTGACTGTTATGACTGTCATTGCTCCTGCTTTGATGGCGAGTCTGTACAATCAGGCTACAGGTACTCAATCTGGAGACACATTCTATGCAACAATTCTGACATTATCAATGGTCTTTGTTGTCGCAACTGCGCCAGCATTGGGCGTAATCGCAGATAAGATGCCGATTAAAAAGAAATTACTGAAATGGTACACTGTTGCTGGTATTGCCTTTACTGCGCTCATGGGTGCAGCCCCTTATTTTGGTTCTGATGGCTATATTATTCTTGCAGTTATGTTTACCATCGGTACAATTGGATTTACTGGTGGTAACGTCATCTATTATTCGTTCATGCCGTACCTTGGTAAGCGCGAAGATCAAGATAAGGTCTCAACTTGGGGTTACATGTATGGCTTTATGGGCGGTTCAATGCTCCTTATCTTCCACCTAATTGTCCTTCTCGGTCTCAGTTGGGATACGAATTTCAAACTCGCAGTCATCTTTGTGACATCTGCATTATGGTGGTGGGGCTTTGGCGCACTCATTTTCAAGTGGACTCCTGAACCTGAAATCGCAGAACATGTCGAATGGAAGAGTTTTGGTAAGAACAATCTTCAACGTGTCTTTGGGGCTACAAAACTCGCATATGGGCAGGTATTCACTACTGCAAAGGAGATTCGTAAATTCAAGGTTCTCGCCTTCTTCCTTATCGCTTACCTCCTGTTCTATGATGGTGTAAACACCATTGCAAGTATGGCGAGTGCATTTGGTGAGTCAATCCTACGTTTGGATCCAAGTATGAACGTTATTTTGCTTCTTACCGTTAACGTAGTAGCAGTTCCTATGACATTTGTATTTGGTAAACTTGCAGAAAAGAAAGGCACAAAGTTTGCATTGATGCTTGCTCTTATCATCTACTCTGCTGTCTCTGTAACAGCAGCTGGTTTTGCTCCACTTGAACTCGACGGAGAAGAAGATGCTGCACGATATGATTTCCAATTTGAATGGGATGAGAATCCTGACGGCAATGATACAACCGATGACGGAGCCTATGTCCTCACAACCTTGTATGACCGTGGATATGAAGGATGGATTGCAGAAGATTCGAGTGGGGATGCTGAATTTAGAGATGCATTCCAAGAACACTTCCCTGAGACAGATTACAGTGTAGAAGCATCCGGTTCAAGCACAATGGGCAAGGGACTCCTTGTATGTCTATTCATTCTAGCATTCGTTGGAATATTGGGTACTGGTATTATTTTCATTCAAAGAGCTAATTTAGGCTTGATGGGCATTTTTGCCGCCTTCTTGTTGGTTGGAGTCGGTCTCTTTGGAGCATCCTTCCTAGCAGAGCAGGCTACAGAAGATGTTGAAGATGTCAAAACCATCACTGAAGGTGATGCCACTGCGTTAGTTGCTGAATTCAATAACACGAGCGATCACAGATTCTCAATCATCATCATCGGCGGTAATGAATCAATTGCTGGTTCTTCAGAAGTTGGAGATACTCACCCAACACAAGTGGACCAAGGTGGCTTGATTGATGGATGGGCTAAATTGATGCGAGATTATGTCTGGGAGCCACTTGGCCTAGGTGTTTCTATGCAATGGATCATTCTCGGTCTGTTTGTTGGTTGTGCTATGGGATCTGCTGGTGCACAAGCCAGGTCGATGTTCTCTCAACTAACGCCTAAGTCTCGGGCTTCTGAATTCTTTGGATTCTTTGGATTCCTTGGAAAGTCTGCGGCAATGATCGGTACAGCACTGTATGCAGTTGCAAGTACAACCTTCGACAGCCGTGTTGCAATTCTCAGCATCACCTTAGTGATTCTTGCAGGTACCTTCCTGACAAGTCGTGTTGATCTTGAAGAAGGTATTCGAGTTGCTGAAGAAGAAGATGCTCGTGCATACGGGCTATTGAACGACCCTGAATCCGTTGAAATCTCGATGGATTGAACTTGCTGAAAGGTGAGGAAAGGTTCACACAGCATTTCAATGCGAAACCGTGGACATCAGCATTATGATTCTTCGATATGATATACGTAGGTTGGCAATCCACTTTCGTTTGCCATTTCTGCAACAATCTTTGTCCATTTACTTGTCTTACTTTCAAAAGCGAGTACGTGAGTTGCAGCTTCGATGAGTTTGTCTGTCAAGTCAGTAGGTGCTTCTCCTCGTCCCGAATCTTCTAGTCCTGGGCGTGGCTTAGCCCACATTTCTGAAAAGACGACAAACGGTATGTTGTTGTTATCCGCCCATCGTTCTGCAAGATAATCAACACCACTTGCACCACCTACGATGACGATGTCAGGATATCCTTCAAGTTCGATCCATTGATCAAGAATTTCTTCAATTACAGAATAGTCGTAATACCTGCTTGAACCCACGACTACGAGATTGATTATTTGCCCATCATTGTTCAAGTCTTTGCCACCTAGCCGGGCGAGTTCGTTGGTTCCTGTTTTTCCGCTCATGTAATTCCATCACCGTAGTTGGGAATAAACCCTCTTACGCATTGTTTTTTCAGCCAATTAAGGGGAATTGTATTCAAGTGCCCGCGTTACCAGCGAACCAGAGGGGGATTCCATGTCTGCTGAAGATGAACTAAAAAAGGGTTCGACAGTACAACGTTCTGCCTATAGGCAGCCCGTTACTGCAAAGGGTCTGAAGGCCATTGAGGATGGAACCCTTACTTGGCTTGATGATGAGATGTACAACAATCTCAACAGCGGTGTTCTCGAACAATATTTAGAAGAAAAGAATCTTGAAGAATCTTTCGAAGTATCGCACTGGTCTTCGCCGAAAGTATTGCTTGGAATCGCTATTGGTGCTGTATTTTCAGGTGTAACGGCCTATATCGGACTCAAACTTGGATTAGCAATTTCAGCTGCTTGGTACATTGCCTATCTTCTTGGAATGGCTCTCAAGTGGTCGCCTTCTGAAGTGAACATCGCCACATCTGCAACCACCGGTGCAACTCACGCTTCGACTGGATTCATCTTTACGTTCCCTGCAATTTTCCTTCTTGCATCAAAAGCACAGTACTCGTTGGCCGACGGGCCATTGATTACGTTAGAAGACGGTGAGGCGTTTAGGCTTGCATTTATTGCAATCGTAGCTTCTATGTTTGCTGGATTTCTTGGCGTTATGTATTTCATTATTTTCAGACGTGTTTGGCTTGTAGAAGATCCACTCCCTCTGCCAGGGTTTGAAGCGACCTTGAAAATGCTCGATATTGCTTCAGACGTGAATACTGGTGCAGTAGAACATGCTCGTGAGTCATTGAAAACAATCGGTTTGTGGACTGGTCTTACGATGATTGGTATGTTCCTTATCGAATATCCATTGATTTGGTTATCGGATAAGAAACTGTCTGTTATGGACTATTTGGCAGAGACGCTCCACATTGGTGATGTTGGTCTTGCTTCATTTTACAGTGCAGGTAAGATACACCAGCCTTCTGGTATCTACGAAGACGGTTCATCCAAGAAATACACTCAATGGTCAGAAGACAGTGCATGGAACCCATTTGCTTACACCTATGTCGGTGTTGCATTGACTCCATCGATGTTTGCAATTGGATGGTTCATGAAGACCCGAGTTGCTTTCCTGGTCAATCTTGGAACCCTTGTTGGTTGGTTCTTCCTTGTGCCACTAGCAGTATACAGTAACTTCCCAGTTTACGATGCTACATTGCAAGCAAACGTCCCAATCCAAGATTATGCAGCAGGTGGAGGAGAAGCCCTCCAAATGATTGCCTTTTCCAAGACGGTTCGAACCATTGCGATTGGTTCGATTGTTGGCGGTGGTATGTTCGGTCTTGCGAAGATGTGGAAAACATTTGCAAATATCTTCAAGGACATCGGATCTGCGTTCAAGGGTGAAGGTTCACAGGAATACATGGAAGGAAAAGGATGGTATGAATGGCCATTGATGCACATTCCTATCTTCATGGGATTGACCTTCCTTTCGATGATTCTCATCTTCTGGATTGGTGGTTTCCCAATTGGTGCAGCCTTTATCTTTGCCACAGTTCTGATTCTGACAACCTTCCTACTGGGTGCTATCGCAGTACGAGTTATGGGAGAAACAGGTATTGAACCAGTATCTGGCACCTCATTCATTGTGTTGTTAATGCTACTTGGATTGTTCTTGAACCTCGACAGTGCTCTTGGCCTATCGAAGCAAGACGCAGTTCTTCTTGGTCTGGTTGGAACAACAGTATTTGGTTCAGCAATTTCGATGTCTGGTACAGTAATTGGGGATTACAAAAACAGCTTGTATATTGGAAACAGGCCTTATCACATTTCCAAAGGAAACATCATGGGAGTCGTTCCTGGGGCAATCATTGGAGCAGCAGTAGCTATCTTCCTCTCGATTCAACTTGCTGAAGGTCGAATTGATTTAATCGCACCACAAGCAAACGCATTCGCAACATTCTCTGTCATCTTCGCAGAAGGCCAAGGTGACCTCTATCTCTTGGGAATCGGATTCCTATTGGGTATGTTTGTCGAGTGGGTTACTGGAATGGGAACCTCATTCGGTCTCGGTATGTACCTCGATGTCCCTCACACACTTCCAATGTTGATTGGTGGATACAGTCGTGACAAGTGGGAAGAGAGAAAACTCAAGCCAAAGATTGAGGCTATTAAGGAAGAAGAAGGAGCAACAGCGGCTGAAAAGAAACGGGCGCTCATTCTCTTGAGCACCTTCATGGTCGCTGCTGGTTTGTTAACTGGAGAAGCTTTCTTTGGAACTGAATCAAGTATTCTTTCATTCATCGATACCCTCGTTGCTGATCCAAACAGCTCTGGATGGTACATCGGACGTATGGCTGGGTTCATCGGATTGAATGTTGGTATCGGTTACGGAATCTACGCTCTGTTCAAGCGAGCAGGCGTTATCGGTGGAAGCCCAGTCATGGATGCTGAGTTAGTCAACGAGTCGTGAACTGCATGAGCGGGTCCAACGTCCCATCGTTTGTATGGCTTGTATTAGGAATCGCAATTTTTGGTGTTTCAAGTGCTGGAGCAATCTTCACTCACGTCGATGTGATTCCACCTCTATTACGGGCCTCTTGGAGGTTACAACTGACTGCATTGTTACTCGCTCCACTCGCCTTTTGGCAATGGTATTTTACAGAAAAAAACATCAAATTGAAAGTATTTGAACCCAAGAATTTGAGTATCTTAGTCGGAAGTGGTTTCTTCCTGGCCTTGCATTTCGGGTTCTGGGTCACCTCTTTAGATCACACCTCGCTTACACACTCGCTTCTTTTTGTCACTGCACATCCACTTGTTATTCTGGTTGGTATGTTTTTCTTCGTTCGTAAACCCAGCCGGATGGAACTGATTGGAGGAGTCGCAGCCTTTGCAGGTGCAGGCATCTCCTTACTCGATGCTGGTGATGTGCAGGGAGGTCACTCCGTGACGTTCTTTGGAGACCAACTCGCCTTTTTTGGTGCAGTCTTCGTGGTGGGTTACATCGTCTGTGGTCGTATTTTGCGAGAATGGATGCCTCTGTTCGTTTACGCTTTTCCAGTCACATTGATCGGTGGCCTGTTGCTCATTCCAGCTTCATGGATGCTTGAATCAGATTTTAGTTCATTCGGGGCATTCGGATATTATAACCACTCGACTCTTTGGTGGTTTGTTCTCCTCGCATTTATTGCGGGAATACTTGGGCATACTGGGCTAAATTACTGTTTGAAATATGTGTCACCCCTACTCATCTCAATTTCTGTGACCCTTGAGCCAGTCATTGGATCAATCATCGGTTGGATGTTTTTCTCAACTGGAGTACCAGGATTGTGGACATGGGTTGGTGGTCCTATTCTGATGCTTGGGATTGTTTCGATAATCTATGGAGAACACCTCACAAAGCAAACAGTCTTTGATAGAGAAAGTGTACAAGGAGAGTATGTATGATGTCTAAGAAATGGGTCTTGTTGACAAACGATGACGGAATTGAAGCACCTGGATTTGAGATGCTCGTAAAGTCCCTTAACAAGAGAGGTATCGCTATCATTGCATTTGCTCCATCAGACAACAAGTCTGCATGCAGTATGCAAATTAATCTTGGAAAACCAATGGACTTGCACAACAGAGATGATCTCATATCTGCTTGGAACTTAGATGGTTCAGTTGGTTGTCACCTTTTTTCCTTGGATGGCACACCTTGTGATACAATGATTGTCGCTCTCGATGGAGGATTGGAAAAGGTCCTACCAGGTATTGTCCCGTCATTAGTTGTCTCCGGTGTTAACTTAGGGCCTAATCTTTCTCAGGACTCTTATCACAGCGGAACAATGGGTGCTGCAAGAGAAGCTGGATTGTACGGTATGCCTGCAATTGCATGTTCCTTTACATCCTTTGAACTTGAAGGGATGGAACAAGGCATTGAAGGGTCTGTTCAATTGGTGGAACGTGCCCTAGAACTTCTACCATCCATCCCCAAGAATCTCTGTCGACCTCATATTGATGCTGATTCTTTCCATGTTTCAAAGTGGCCTAATATTGCAGAAACGAGGAGCCTCAAGCATGCCGCGGAGATGCTTTTACACGCATTCTTCCATGGCGAATTAATGTTGAATATCAATGTCCCTCCGACGTGGAATGGTAAATTCCAAACAACTCGATTAGGAATGCGATGGTATAGGGAAGCTGTGCAATTTGGTGACGACGATCATGACGGTACAGTTGAAGCCCGATTTACTATTGGGGCTGCATATATCGATACTGAACCCGTTCCTAAGGGAGATTGTGATTCCGTCGAAGATGACTTTGCAAGTATCTCCTCACTCGCAAATTGGCCTCAAACTCATCCGTTGGCTTTAGATGATGAACTCCTTTCCCACGCCCTTGAACAAGGTGCAGATGGTTTCCCTCTTTGGCTCAGAGATTGAGATCAACGTTCTCATCCATCAAGAAGTGGCATAAGCCGATTGCGAGATGGCCTTGGAGCCATGTTGCTCCCAATGAACGAGGGACACCTTCCTCAATTTCCAACGGTAAATCGTCCGAAAGGATGAATGCAATATCTGTTGAATTCGATTGTGAAGTCAATGGTAAACTTGCCTTTTCAGTCCACAAACGTTCTGCATCCGCATCGAGTCGAATCAATGTTGTATCTTTCCAGTCTTTGAGAGTCCTTTGTAGATTCCCGCCGCCATCATAAACACCAGGGCTTCTCTCGACCCATTGTCCAATAGCAGGCATAGGCTCTTTGATTGCCTTGCCAATTAATCCAGCAACACTTCGTTCTTCGGCATGAAATCCTTTCAATTCAGAACCAATGAATTTGAGACGACGGTGCGGACCAGGGCCTCCTTGAAGATGAAGAATGACTTCAACATCCTCTCGAATACCATGCGATGTTAGCAACCCTGCCATCAATCCACGAATCAAGACATCCATACGTCCAGCCCCACCGGCTAAATCGTTTAACGGAAGTTTTCCTTTGCTCATGGCTCGATGGCCTACGAGTGCAAAATACCGCACCTCAATCTCCTCGTTCAATGATGGTTCGAAGAGCATCGCAAAGGTCAAATTCCTTTTCCAATACAAAATGACTTCCTTGCTTATCGACAAGATATCCTCTTGGCTTCGAGGTATCTTGGAGATCTTCCAATCGATTTGCTACTACAGCGGTCATTCCTGAATGCTCAATTTGAGCAACTGCTCGATGAATAAGATCACGCTGCTTAATTCCAGATTCTAACTTAAATCCGATACGAGTCGAACCTATTGTCTTCGCCTTCAATTCCAATATGTGCTTGTCGCCTTCGACAAGTGTAATGTCAAGGGGTCCTTGTTGACTTGCAAGTTTACCATTCGCTGGATTTTCAACGACATAGTCCAGTACTGCAGCTGTATGAACCCAAGCATCGATGTCATCATTAGCAACAGCCATCAATTCCTTGAGCATGGCTTGAGGTTGTGGTGCTGAGATGCAAAGCGGTAACCATTCTGGTACAACCACAGATGCTTTTCCAATAACACAAGTTAGGTCATGACCGTGCCGATATAGGTCATCAGCAATGGCAAATCCCGTTTTTCCAGAACTTGTATTCTGAATTCCTCGAACATCATCAATTGGTGAGTATGTACCACCTAAGGTGACGACGACACTTTTTCGATTCGATTTCCTTGAGTTAACTCCGTGAGCAAACCGTGCTACAATATGTTCATGATTCGGAGTCTTTCTTTTTCCTTCCTCCAAATCACCCCACATAACATCGATTCCTTCCTCACGAAGACGTTCTACAATGTCATCTGTAACAGGATCTGAGGCTAAATCGCCATGCATACTTGGTACCATTAGGACATGAGTATTTCTCGAACGTGCAGCGCTAAGTGCCATGAGCAGGGGTCCTTGTTGCATTCCATGCAGGTGAGCGGCTATTGTGTTTCGTGTGGCGGGAGCTACGAGTATGGCATCAGCATCCTCGAGTTGTTTCATGTCGCCATCCCAGTCAGTGATGACTTCGCACTGACTTGCCCATTCAACAGCGAGTGGTGTGATGACGCGCTGAGCCGATTCTGTCATTATCACCAAAAGGTCTGCTCCGTGGCGTCGTAGTTCACGAAGTAGGCGAACAGTATCAACAGCAGCAATTCCTCCGGTTACACCAACGATGATTCGGTGTCCTGAAAGGCTAGAGCCTTTCATTTCAACACCGGTATCTCCGACGGTCATGTACCTGCGAGATGCTCGTCTATCATGACTTCTTCGTTTGACACAAGCATTCTTGATTGGTGACTTGCAGCCCTCTCTATGGCAGGTGACCGTAGAGAGGACATTGTTCTCGCAGGTTCTGGTGGTCAACAAGCCTCAATGACCCTTTCGACATTGTTTGATCAAACCCATAGAAGCACTTCACTGGTTCTAGCAATTGATAGCCTTATCGTTGTATTAATTGCTTATGATATGGCTCTTGTATCTGAACAATTTCTAGGTACCTTATCAAATCTCATTTGGGCGATTCCTCTTTTTGCAACGACAACCACTTGGTTCTCATATCGTTCTCGTAGATCATGGGCATATTGGCCTGGTGCGCTTATTTTGACATTGGCATCTCTGTTGTTTTTGTTATTGTTCCTGCTTAATCTCTACTATGTTCTTCTTGGTTCGGTTGGGTCCATTTTATTCTTGTTAATTATGGGGTATGCCTCTTACAGTTCATTCAACAGAATGCGTTATCACTTTTCTCCTTTGTACAAACAAGGTTACCATACATTGGTTTCAACACCTGAAGCAAATCTAATGGATGGGGAAATGCTTGCAGCATGTCCAAACTGTATGGCTGTTCTTGCGATTCGTCCAGACCTTCTTTCACCTGCAGACACTTGCCCTCACTGTAACAATCCTCTCGTCAGTAGAGATCTTGCATCTCGTCACGGATGGGAAGAAGAATAAGTCAATTACTAAACAAGTTGTCAAGTTCTTCCTTCTTGCTTCGTTCCTCGAAAAGAGCATTTATGATTTTAAAGACACCAGCTGGCGATTCATGATCCATGTTGAATTCGCCTTGTGCAATGACTGAAGTTCCATTCATTGCCGAAATAGTCATGATTTCGTCATTGTTTTGCTCTCTGATTGTGAATACTAAATGAATTCCATCTTCGTTAGAATCTTCAAAATATACGATGCCATCGCAAGGATGTTCTGATTCTAGTATTTTCATAACGTCCATTGTTGACTTTAATTTCCATGATTCTCCATGATTATTGATCACGGATCTAGCAACGATTGGCTTGCTTCCAAAGATTTTTTTATTTGTTTTGTAACTTTCTTCAAATGTTGAAACAATATTTTCTATTTCTCCACGATCAAATCGTTTCCACATTTGATATCCTCGAATGGTAATTATGACAAAAAAGAGCATTGCCCAAAAATAGTTCTCATTCATATCAATCATTCAAATTCCTATATCTGCGTCCATTGCTGGATAAGTCCGGGAAGAATCTCTCCTGCTTTACCTTGATGAAATTCATCAAATAAATCGAAATTGAGTGGAGGATCCAGATTGATTCCTATACAATGCGATCCTTGTTGTTTTGCTGATGCCAAGAAACCTGCCGCAGGATAAACGTGGCCACTGGTTCCAATTGAGATAAACACATCACATTGATTCAAAGCAGTTTCAATTTCTGCCATTCTCATTGGCATCTCATGGAACCAAACGATATGAGGGCGCATCATGGCATTTGTGCATTCTGGACAAGATACGAATGCGGAATTTAGGTCATGTTCTTCCATCATTACTCCGACGTAATCACATTCTTCACAGCGTAGTTTCTCGAGTTCACCATGCATATGGACAGGATTCTTTGAACCGGCTCGGGCATGGAGATTATCCACATTTTGTGTGACAAGAAGCATGTCGTCGAGATACTCCTCAAGTTTTGAAAGTGCTATATGTCCTGGATTGGGTTCAACTTCAAACAATTGTCGTCTCCTTTCTTGATAAAAATCCCAAACTAGTTGTGGATTTCGTTCCCAACCTTCAGGCGTTGCAACATCGTCTATTCTGTGATCTTCCCACAATCCATCCGATGCTCTGAAAGTCCGAATACCTGACTCAGCGCTAATTCCAGCACCTGTTAAAATGACCACTTTGGTCTCCTTAGTCCACATTGGAATCTACTCCCACTCGTTTTTATGTTCAAAACTGTATTCATCCAAAGAAGTTTCTTGAGGCTGAGGGATATTTTGCTGTGGTTGAGCAAGCATTTGTTGCGGTTGTTGGTTAATGGCTTGTCCACTCATTGGTTGTTGAACAAATTGTCCTTGTACTTGCATAATTGTACCATCAGGTTGAATCATTATAACTTGTGGTTTGGATTTTCCTGTAACTAGGCCGACGATGAGTAGAATCAAACCAACCATACAGCATCCACAACTTGCAATTGAAATGATACCACCAGTTCCTACGTCATTTGCATTAACGATAATTACATCACCTTCAGCCGATATCTCATAGGTACCAGTTTCATCGATTGTTAAATCACCAAGGAATGTGTAGTCATTTGTCGTGTATAGATCACCATCGCCACAATTACGATCAAAATAATCGTAGATATTATCTGTAATTGTTATCTCAAATTGACTGCAATCCACACTTCCAATCGCATAAACATAAATTACGAAGGAATCATCTTGGCTGAAGGAAAAAGAATCTCCATTTTCGGATGTATCGTGCATAATGTTTTGTGAATTTGGCTTGAAATCCATTGCAGAATAGAAACTAATCACTGCGATAATCATGCATACGCCGGCTATGATACTGCCAGCGATGACAAGGCCTTTCTTCATCTAAACCACGTTCATGTGGAAGCTAATGTTAGGTTCTTCCACATCTCTTCTGGAACTTCCATAGCAAGTCTAAGACCACCCATGGCACCAAGACGAACTGGGTCATCGACAACGTGAACGTTTACATCACCCATATCGGAGAGTCGACGTTCGATGAGTGCTCCAAGTCCACGGATTCCAGATCCGCCACCTGCGAGTACCATGTTTCGACGGAACTCGTTATGGTATTCTGGGTTCGAGTCAGCGATGAGTTTCTTGACGTTCTCAACAATTGGTTCTACGATTGATTCACAAGCACGTTGCATGCAATCAGTGATATCGAGATTCATTGCCTTACCTTCGATGGAGAAATCTACCATAATTGGGTCGTCCGGAGTGGATGTTGAAACAAAGGAGAATTGTTCCTTCCATCGGCGAGCCATATCCTTGGTGATTTGAGCACCATTGTATTTGGATTGAACTTCTTTAATGATCTGAGCATCGACGTAGTCTCCAGCGTATCCTGTGTGCATTTGGTCCCCTGGTCCAGGGATTGTTCCATAGACTCGGCAAAGGTCAGTTGTACCAGCTCCGATATCGATAACGAGCGTGTGCTCGATCATATCGAGTGCATAAGCGACAGCGAATGGTTCTGAAATAATCATGGCAGCGTTGACAGATCCTGCAGCAGCATCGAAGATTGCAGTCTTATCGACGTGGCTTGCTTCAGCTGGTGCTCCAATGACTGCAACAACTCGGTCGTGGTCTTCTGGGTCAGAGAGTCCAATCAAATGGGTGATGAAGTGAGCAATGAATTCTCTGTCTTCTTTTGTATCTTTGATAACACCAAGTTCAAGAGGTCTGAATAGATTGAGTGCCAATCTGTTTTTCAGTGCTTCTTCGCCAAAGAGTACATCTCTCTTCAGAAAGTTTCGAGCAATTGGATCCTTAGGAGTTCCAATTACAGTGAGTTCTTCCTCTTCGTGATTTCCTGATGAAACCATTACGGAGCGGAAAGTTCCCAAGTCAATTCCAATATACAATACATCTTCTGCCATAGTGTTCGCCTATTTTACGGACATCCGCCCACTTTATGAAGCATCCCTCTCTCGACTCCCCTGAAATGGAGCCATTTGAATCGGAAAAATAATTCTATAGAAGGAGCACTATAGCCAACTTTCACAGTCTTGACAATACCATGCTGAATACTCTGGATAGAGTTGGCCCATGTTATTGCAATTTGGACATTCTTTCAGTGCGTTTTCTCCAAACAATTCCAAAACGAGAGCAACGTGCTGTTCTTCTTGAATTCCAAGTTGTTGGCGCATAACCCAAAGCATCTGATCTTCACTTGGAGAAATGATCCCATCCTCAAGGACAAGAGCGACCACATTACGATAATCATCCCAGACAGTAACGTCTCTGAAATCCAAAATGACTCCTCCTTTTTCTGCAACAATATCTTGACCGCCTGGATCATCTACGAACAAGACTAATGATTCTGCTTTCAAGTCTTCATTTCGTAACTCAAAAGAAATCCTATTCCCATTCAAATTCGCATAAACCAATCGAGATGAGCGATTGATAACGTTGCTAATTGAACGTGCAGTTGATTCGCTTGAACTTCCACGCTTCCATCCAGTTGGGCTTTTCTCATTGAATGCGTAAAATTCAGTTCCTATACCTGGGTATTCTAAACGAATTTCTTCTCCACCATCAAACCCATTTGATACAATGGTTAGCGCAGCTACTTCGGTAGAAACAATGTTGTCTTCATCGTCAAAACTAATCATGAGTGGTTTTCTATCTTCAGAGGCAGCGTTGTAGTGGCCTTGCATTCCACTCATCCACTTGTCCTCTAAACGTTGAAGGGACTGTTCCTGTGCCTCCGATAGGTTGGAATCAACTCCTAAGACTCCTTTGAGATCTCCTCGTTCCATTTCGTTTTTGAATTCTTGAATCAATTCGTTATCTCTTCGATGATTCGGTGGAGGTCCACGTACCTTCTTGGAAACATGGTTCGGATCTTTCCATTCGTAAGAACAACGGCTGCAAGTGAGGTATCCCTCCATTGTTGATGGTTGACTTTCTCCACCACAGCGTGCACAATCTCCTTCATCTTGTACAGAGATGTTCTCTATCGCTTCGTTTCGACCTTTGCGTATGCCACCAAAGCCAGCCATGCTTCGCCACAGGCGAATCTTTCTATGAAGCCTTCTATCGAGGTGTTAGAATTAATTCAGAAGTGCCTTGAGTCCATAATGGATGAGATTGTCTTGACCATACAAGCGTCGTACCTCAAATGTGACTCTTTGGTCGATTGATGCTTGCCCTTCTTCATCATCAGCGAGCATGAATACTCCTTTTGGACCCGATGAGAATTCAACCAGAACAGTTGACACTCCGCCAAGTAATGGGGCTCTTAGTGAAAATTCTGATGGAGCACCCACAGCGCTTAGCCGAGTCCAAGTGAGTATTTTCGCAGCATTATCGAGTCGATTGGATGCTGGCGCGATTCGCTGACCTTGTTCATTGAGTTGTCGAGGTGGCCACACAATTTTGGAAGCATCTTCTTGAGCGTGTAATCCAAGTCGTGAAGGCATAGCAAGCATGTGTTGGGACTGGGAAACATAAGCACCTTGGCTAACGCCCATAATTTCGTTCATCCAAGCCTCTTCCAAAGCCGTTTTCTGTTGTTCATCAACTGGTTTTGTTGATGGTAAATCGGGCCATTGACGAATAGATTCGTGTTTAGAAATTGCCACAATGAAGGATGTAGTTGATGCAAGCAAATGAAATTCTCCATCCGAGGATACTGTCCAATCAGTTGTTGATTCTATGATTGAAGCGACTGGTGTGCTCGGTGTGAATTCAAGGGAGTCGACGAAGGAATCGATTTGAATGGTAGAGGGCATTTCAGATTGAAGTAATTGCAAGGCAATCGTGAGTCGATCTCCATCTGGACCTGCCCATTGTTGGCCATATGTGCTGGAAGCAAACACCGCTTGTTCGGAGGATGACTTTGAAATCGGCATTATCGCTCCCTCCCAAAGATATGGACTGCGCAAGTAGCTCCTGAGCCTCCAACGTTGTGAGTCAATCCAACTTCTGCATCACGGACTTGTCGTGGCGATTCTACTTGATGTCGTAATTGCTTGAAGACTTCCACTGCTTGGCCAGTTCCAGTTGCTCCTAAGGGATGTCCTTTTGATTTGAGACCACCGCTTGCATTGATGGTAACATCGCCTTCATTTCGTCGACCTAGGCCATCACGTGCGAAGCGTCCTCCTTCTCCACGTCCAGCAAATCCAAGATCCTCAGTCGCTAGAACTTCTGCGATTGTAAAGCAATCATGAACTTCAGCCAAATCGATTTGATTTGGTTGGACGTTTGCGATTGAATATGCTTTTTGAGATGCTAACTGAGTTGCTCGAAGTTGAGTCAAACTTGGTCGGTCATGGAGAGCTAATTTATCGGAACCTGCTCCTGAGCCTTTAACCCAAATTGGAGTATCTGTGAACTGGTGGGCCAGATGGTCAGCAACCAAAATCACTGCTGACGCACCATCGGATGTTGGGCAACAATCGTAGAGTGTTAACGGATCAGCAACCATTGCTCCAGAATTTGCTTTTTCGAATGAAACATCTTTTCGCAAATGAGCAACTTCATTATCAAATCCATGCATATGGTTCTTCACCGATACATGCACTAAGTCATCATGGGTTGATTCAAATTCATGAAAGTAGCGGCGAGCGGTTAGTGCATATGTTCCTGGAAACGTTAGGCCTGCTAGACGTTCCCATTCTGTATCTCCTGAAACCCCTAGCCAGTATCGCTTTCTTTCTGCAGATAAATCATTCATCTTTTCAATACCACCTGCAACAACAATATCGGCTTGACCACTTTTGATTGTCATCCACGCGTCTCGTAAGGCGAAACCAGAAGATGCGCATGCGTTTTCGACTCTTCGCACACTTACTCCGTCCATTCCTGAATGTTCAGTCAATAGAGCAGCAGTATTGCCAAGTTGTGAGCCTCCAAAAGCGATTGAGCCAATGAATGCTTCTTCGACCATACTAGGTGAACAATCGTTGTCAACACTGGAAAAAGCCTTCTCGACGGCTTCGGACCACATGCCTTTCAAGCCGAGTGGATGGTTGCCAAATTTCGTTTGACCAGCACCGACCATTGCTACATCGACCATGGCCTTGCGAGTTCAAACAAGCATTTGATTGAGTCGGTTCATTCACCCGCAGGGTTCATGAATGAAAGGCGATAGGCCGTAACTATGCTGCGCCAATGTAAGAAACACGGCCACTTTAGTGGTACGAACTGTTCAGTCTGTAACGACGAAGGAAAATTCATCATGAGTGACCGAGAAGCTGGGAGCCTCGGTCGTATGCTTGCTCTCGTTTTGAGACACGCTCCAGAGAAGTTCAATGTTGAAATGGACATCAATGGATGGGTAAGTACTCGTGAACTTGCTGATTCAATTTCTGGACAACGTCGCCATTACCATTGGCTTCGTGGATGGCACTTCGAAGCCATCGCAAACGCTGATGAGAAGGGACGTTACCAAGTTGAAGGAGAAATGATTCGAGCAACTTACGGTCATTCGATTGAAATTGAACTTGATCTTCCAACCGATGATATCCCTGAAGCTCTTTACTGGCCATGCGAACCTACTGAAGCAGAAGCGATTGTCCAATTAGGTATCACATCTGGAAACAGGAACCATATTCATTTGTCCAAGACAATCACTAACGCAATGGAAGCAGGACACGTTCGAATCAATCGTCCTACAATCATCGAAGTCGACACCGTCCGTGCCGTTGCTGATGGCCACACCATTTACCGTGCTGGAAAGACTGTTTATCTAACCGATGAAGTGCCACCTGAATACTTGTACAAAGTTGGTGAAGATGATCCAATGATCGTCGAAACAGTTTCCCGTTGGGAACAAGAAGAAGAAGAGTAATTACTTCTTTGCGCCACATGATGGGCAGAAGTCGAGATCACTTTCGAGGAGTTTTCCACAACTCTCACAAACGTGTACTCCGAGCAGAATAGATTGACTCTTCGTTGCCGGTGGAGCCGGATGGTCTGCCTGAATTTTTGGATCAACAAGCATCATTGGGTTGACGCCTTGACTTTGTAATTCTCGATATCTATTGGCGAAGATAATTGCTTCCTGAATAGCGACTTCAAGTTGGAAAAGTCGTTCATCACGTTCTTTCTTATCGACGATTTCTGATGCGGAATCAACTTCTGCTTGGAGATGTCGAAGGAAGGCGTCGAGTTTTGGCTCATCATCGCTCATGGCCATCTCAACGAGAGCAGCCTATTGAATCCTGTGTTTTTGTAGGCATCCTCATGTGGTATTGATGCCTGCAAGATTCATGGGGAAGCGAATTGTGGTCAAATTTGGTGGTGCTCTCATCACTAAAAAGGACGAACAGTCCGTTGCCCATACTGATATCATCAGAAACCTCTGTTCAGTTGTTAAATCGATTACAGAGGAAGGAATTCAGGTCATTATCGTTCATGGCGCAGGTTCGTTTGGTCATCTGAAAGCCAAGCATTGGAGATTGAACGAAGGATATCTTCCAGATTTTGAACAGTCTGATGAAGAATGCTTATCTCAACTTGATGCTGTTGAGCATGTACGTAATGACATGCTGAAACTAAATTCGATCGTACTCTCTCAATTAACTGATGTCGGTCTCAATCCAATCTCACATCCACCTCATGAATGGGCATCTAACCTTGGTCCAGAGTTCAACGGAACTCTTGAACGATTTGCTTCAGAGGATGTCAATACAGTTCACGTTTCATTTGGTGATGTTGTTGATGTTGACGATGAACGTAAATTCGGGATTCTTTCAGGTGATGATATTGTTGCTCGACTTTCCATAGAATTGTCAGGCGTAGAATCTCTTGTCTTTGCTATGGGTGGGGTAGATGGCTTACTCAAAGTCCCACCACATCTCGCAACAGTTGATGATTTGATTGAAGACTGGTCTCCAGAAGTGGCCTATGAAGGAGTCCATCAAACCGAAATCGATGTTACTGGGGGGATTGGTTTGAAGATGACTCGCGGTTATTTAGTAGCCAAAAATGGTGTGAGTGTCCACTTGATCAACGGAGAATATCCTAAGCGTATACTTGATTTCGTTCGTGGCAAAACCTGGAGAGGTACGACAATTTTACCGTGAGATGATCGTATGGATTTTGCAATTTATTCACTTGGAATCATTATCGGATTTTCAGTTATTCGCTGGTTAACCGAGAACATTAAATTTCATATCCGTAGTAACTCAATTTGGGTTCATCATTGGATATTGGCATTTGTAGCGATGATTCCACTATTTTATTTCGAAATCGATTATCCATTCCTTTGGGGTGCTCTAACAGGTGTCGCTCTCGAAGGTCTTGGTCGTAAGAACTGGTCAATTCGCCGGAAGTAGTGTCTATTCTCTTCAAACAGAGGCGAACTGTCTATGTATTGGGTGCCGAAAGATAGGGTGGGGCTCATATGTCGAACTATGCATCAGGAGATGTTCCAGAAGCTGCTATTGATGAGCAGGCTGCTGGTTTGATGGCATCTTCTACTGTCGATGAGACTCAAGCAACAATGATGGCGGAAGCCGTCTTACAAGTCGATGAAGATGATCTGGTTATCGGTCCAATAAGCAAAGCGGACAGCCACTACGGTTCAGGAACACTGCATCGTGCATTCAGTGTGCTTTTGTTTGACAAGGACAAGCGCTTGCTTTTACAACAACGTGCTCATGACAAGATTACATTCCCAAGTGTGTGGGCGAATTCCTGTTGTTCACACCCGTTAGCGAGTGCAGAAGAAATGAATGAAGAGGATGCGATGGGTGTTAAGATTGCAGCAGTCCGTAAACTTGAGCAGGAATTAGGGATTGATCCAAGTTCAGTCTCAATAGAAAATTTCCATTTCATTACCAAAATGAAGTACAGTGCTCGTATGAATGCTGAATGGATCGAGCGGGAAATCGATCACATACTTATGATTCAAGCAGATGTCGAAGTACATCCTAATCCAAATGAAGTTGCTGCAATCCGTTGGGTTGACGAAGAAGAACTTGAACAAATGCTGATCACAGAAGATTCGGATGATATCATAGCACCATGGTTCCGTTGTATTGCAGCACGAGTCATGACAGAAGACTGGTGGAATGCTATTGGGGATGGGGAAGCGTGCGCATCCCTTCGTGATGATTTGATTCATGATATGGGTGATGTTACGCACATGCTACCCAATGCACAAGGTGCTGATTTGGCTACAAGTTTGAAGGAAGTACGTCCATTTATCGAACGTCGAATTGTCGAAAGCCTTCAAGCATCTCGTCATGACAGGCTTGCAGCGGCTATGCTTCACTTGATTGAGGGTGGGGGCAAGAGAATGAGAGCCACACTCCCATGGCTGGTTGCTAGGGCTGTTGGTGATACACATTCTGGATTACTCGACATAGGTGCCGCGATTGAAACGATTCATAATTTCACTCTTGTTCATGATGATATCATGGATGACGATGAAATACGCCGAGGTAGAAATGCAGTCCATATCGAGTATGATGTTCCTACTGCAATTAATGCAGGTGATGCAATGCTGGCTATTGCATTTGAACGTCTCGTTATGTCTGCGAATATAGAATTACGAGATATTCCATCACTGGTAAACAGAATCGCCTGGATGGTTCGACGTGTATCAGAAGGACAACAACTTGACATCGAATTTGAAACAAGAGATCGTGTTGCTGAAGAGGAGTACTTGGAGATGATTGAAGGGAAAACAGCTGTTATGTTCCAAATTTGTTCAGAACTTGGAGCTCAAGTAGCAGGTGCTGACCAAGACGTCATTGATTGCATGTCCGAATGGGGTCTTTCTGTTGGGTTGTGTTTCCAACTTATGGACGATTTAATTGATGTCTTATCTGATTCCAAAACCTTGGGTAAGCCTACTGGCTCTGATGTTGCTCAAGGGAAGCAAACTCTGATGGTGATTCATGCTTTGAATCAACCAGAAAGTGAAGTAAAAAATAACTTACTTAACGTACTTGGGATGGGTGAAGGTGCTTCTGATGATATGATTCGACTAGGGGTTGAGTCCCTTAATCAACTAGGTTCAATTGAATATGCTCGTGAAAAAGCAAACCACTACCACAAGAATGCGCATGCCTGCCTTGACCGCTTACCAGACGGTCCAGCAATGCTCGCACTTCGCGAATTAACAGATCTTCAACTCAAGCGTTTGTCTTGATTATGAAGGATTCTCCAGTGCTGATGAGTCCTTCTTGGATGACTTTTGCGTACCACCGAGTTCTTAGAGGATTCAATTTGTGCGATAGCTGCTTGAAATCTCCATCTGTAAAGGATTCTTGAATAGTTTTGCAGGGTGGTGCGGGAGTGGTGATTTCTAATTCCACATGTCTGAATTTCAATCGAATTCCTGGGCCGAGTTGATCTTCAGTTATGTCAAGGAGAAGATTTTCTCCTGTAGAACCACCTTTGATAGGATGTCCATCTTGTTGTAACGATTCAAGTGTCTGATTTGATAGGATGCAAACTGCTCGTTTTGGCCCACCATGATGCTTCGTGTCTCGAATGCGTTCTCCGTAGACTCCATTCAAACGTACGTCAATTGAATCAACAGATGGTTTTGGTACACCACCTTCCTCAGTAGCAAAGATGCCGAGGACGGACCCGGATGACATGCTCAATCAGAGTAGTAGGATTCTGAGTTTGGCTCAGGCTTCAATCCCTTACGGGTACGAATTTGAGCGACAACCTTGTCGAACAATTGTGGTGGAAGCATTTCGAATCCAAGATTCTCTGTGTTCCAGACTGCACGTCCTTGAGACGCTGCACGAATGTCATTGGAGAACCCGAATGTCTCAGCGATTGGAAGTACACCGACTACAGTTGTAACTTCTCCTTCACTTGGCATGTCTTCGATAATTCCACGACGGTTGGTCACTTCACGGGTAACTTGTCCGAGCCAGTCGTTTGGTACTGAAACGAAAGCCTTCTGCATTGGTTCAAGAATGATGGTTTTAGCACGCATCATTGCACCCTTGAGTCCGTTTCGAACAGCAGGGATTGTTTGTGCAGGGCCTCTGTGAATAGCATCTTCGTGGAGTTTTGCGTCAGTAAGACGGACAAACATTCCTTGAACAGGTTCATCAGCAATTGGTCCCTTAACACAGACTTCGTTGAATGCTTCAATGATCAATTCACGAGTTTCGTGAAGTCCTTGAATACCCTTGGTGTCGTTAACAAGAACGTTGGTTCCGTTGATGGCGTAAATCTTACGCATCAAATCCTTGTCCATGCCGAGTGTTCCGAATTTGTTTCCAACTTCCTTACCATCGTTAGGGCGGACTGTGCCTTCCTTGAATTCTCCAGCTCGTAGAGCGGCTACAACTTCTGGTGTGAGTGGTTCGACTTCGAAAAAGAAACGGTTGTGTCGGTTTGGAGACTTGCCTTCGAACGGACGTCCACGGTTGCTCCCTTGTAGACCTTCTCTGTAAACAACGATAGGTGGGCTGACGCTTACCTTGATGTTTTGTTCCTCTTCAATTCTGTAAACAGTAATCTCAAGGTGAAGTTCTCCCATACCAGCGAGCAATGCTTCGCCAGTTTCTTGGTTTGTTGTAACTTTCAGAGATGCATCTGACTTAGCAAGAGAACGCAGGGCATCAATGAACTTAGGAAGATCCTTCATGCTCTTAGGTTCAACAGCAACAGTGACAACAGGGTCTGAATAGTGACGAATTGCTTCGAAAGGAGTGAAATCCTTGTCACGTGAGAGTGTTACACCAGCAGCAGCACTTCGAATACCTGTGAGCGCTGCAATGTTTCCAGCTACAACCTTTGGAACAGTGATTCTGTCGCCACCGACCATCATGCTCACTTGTTGTACACGCTCTGCCTTGGATGCTCCAATTGCATAAACGGATTCACCTTGTGAAATTGCACCGGAGTAAATACGGCCAACAGCAACTTCTCCTGCGTGAGGATCCATCCAAATCTTGGTGATCATCATTGCAAGTTCTGCTTCAGGATCACAGCTAATCATTGCTTTTCCAATGGTTGAGTCAAGGTCACCGGTCCAGATGTTCGGGATACGGTATGGCTGAGCTTCAACTGGGCCAGGGAGTTTGGTAACTGCCATGTCGAGAAGAACTTCGTGAACTGGTGCCTTTTCAGCAAGTTCCTTTTGCTTCTCTTCATTACAGAATCTGAAAATATCGGTCATTGAGACGCCAGACTTCTTCATGTATGGAATGGTAATACCCCAGTTGTGGTATGCACTTCCGAAAGCGACAGTACCGTCCATGACACTAACTTGCCAGGATTTCTTGAATTCTTCAGGAGCGAATTGCTTGATGAGTCTGTTAACCTTAGTAATGGTCTCTTCGAAACGCTTGAGCATATCTTCAGGAGTAACTTGCAATTCATTGATGAGTCGGTCAACCTTGTTAATGAAGAGAACAGGCTTTACCTTCTCTTTGAGTGCTTGACGAACAACTGTTTCTGTCTGAGGCATTGGGCCTTCAACAGCACAAGCCAGGATGAAACATCCGTCAACAGCACGCATTGCACGTGTTACGTCTCCACCGAAGTCAACGTGACCTGGAGTGTCAATGAGGTTGATGAGGAAATCAGTTCCGTCTACAGCGTGAACCATAGAAGCAGAAGCTGCGTTGATGGTAATTCCACGTGCAGATTCTTGTTCATCGAAGTCGAGTACACGTGCTGCGCCTGCTAGGTCGCTTGACATCATTCCTGCGCCTGCAATGAGGTTGTCAGAGAGAGTTGTCTTTCCGTGATCAATGTGCGCAGCAATACAAAGATTGCGAATTTGCGGTAGGATGTGCATGACTTCTGTAGCCTTTTTGATGTTGTCTTCTTTTCGTCCCATGGTGTCCACCTGTCTGGTTCAATTCGCCCACTTGAATGGGGTTCTTAAGTGAGTCGCAAAAGTTCCACGGAATTCTTCCGTGACCTTGTCAACTTCATCGTGCGGATGCAGCGATTCTTTCAACTTCTTCTCTCTTAGAGACTGCATATGATGTGGAGTCTCCTTCAGAAGCTTTGTTGAGTTCGTTAATGATGCACTGCTTCAAGGTTCTCTTGGATTTGTGAGTACCTTGTTGTGCGCCCTTTGCGAGATTCTTGAGTGCGACATCGAGTCTGCGTGAAGGAGATGAATCTACAGCCTTAGGTTGTGATACTGCACCGAATTTAATTCGGGTGATTTCTTCCATTGGGGCTGCGTGGCAGATTGCATCGACGAAAACCTGTAATGGGTTTGTCTTGCGACGATCTGCGATTGAATCGAGAGCGCCTTCAAAAGCCTTCATTGCGCTTTGTTTCTTACCAGTGTAAGATCCTGTTCGCATGAGTTTGTTGATGTAACGCTCGACAACACTGAGTTTGGATTTTCCAAACCACATGTTTGCGTGGCGTCCACCGGAGTGAGGTACGCCAACAGTTGAGAGGTTGACATATGGAGCAAGTCCAGGGTCATTGCAGGTAACTTCTGCAGCATCCCACTTTCCGAAAACTAAAGTTCCGATTCCAGCGATAGGTCGTTCGTCTACTACGATTTCTTCTTCAGTCATCTTCAACACCTCAGCGTACAGGCTTCTCCTTTCGGCCACGGACCATTTCATCAAGTGAAACACCATTGACTTGGATGACCTTGTATCGGACACCAGGAATATCTCCGTATGAACGACCCATGCGTCCACCGATACCTTCGACCATTACTTCGTCGTGTTCATCGATGAAGTTGATTGCACCATCGCCGGGAGCGAAAGCTGTGAGTTTGTTTCCGTTCTTGATGAGTGAAATCTTGACGGCTTTACGAATTCCTGAGTTTGGTTGTTTTGCTTCAATACCGACTTTTTCAACGACGATACCTTTGGCTTGTGTGGACCCAGCAAGCGGGTCGTGACGTGCTCGTGACTTGAGCATACGCTTCTTGTAGCGACGATCCGACCAGCGGAATTTCTGTCGATCTTTAGCCATCTTGGCGCCTGCAAACAGTCCTCTACCCATGATAATCCCTCATTCGAGCAACTTTGCGACTTTGCTTTCATATATCAAGTCGCCGTTTGATAGGCCTGATATTTCTCCAGAAACGAACCGAAGAATAACATCATAAATACGGACCCTATGGTGTTGATATGATTCCCCAATCGATGAAGCCAATTGTGGCAGTAATTTCAATCCTTCTGGGGCTTCTTGTCGTAGCCAATCATTGGACTGAGTTCGTTTCAAAGGATACTGATCTGCTGACCAGTCACGTCTTGGGCTTCGTATGCCTTCTCACCGGACTGAATTTCATGTCAGGTTCATCAGCCAACGTTGAAGAAATACAACCTCGATACCAAGAAGATACACAGACAAAGTTCTGATGGTTGTGAAGACATGGCATTTCGTGATCATCTAACTCATGCTCGGCTTGTCCAAGATGAGACGAGTCTCATACACGGCGTGTGGAACTACAGCAGAGAAAATAATCACCCAATGCTGCTGTTCGATAACATTTCCGAAGCAAAAGGGCAAAAAATTGCTGTGAATATGCTCACAAGAGATCGGCTCTGTGAGGCAATAGGCATCGAACCAGGTGTCTACATCGATACTCTGGCATGGGCGATGAAGAATCCAAGTGAACCAGTCATTGTTTCACCCTCTGAGGCACCAGTCTACGATTGTATGCAAGATGAAGTGGATTTAACTGCGTTACCGATTCCTCATCACTGGCCACAAGACAGAGGAAGATACATGTCTGCGAGCGTAGTTATTGCAGAAGTTGATGGCCGAAGAAACATGAGTTTTCATCGTCAATTCTTACGAGATGAGTCGCATCTTGTTGTTCGTCTTGTACCTCGTCACCTCAGAACAATGGTTGATGAGGCCAGAGCAAAGGGGCATGAAGTGAACATAGCAATTGTGAATGCTCCTGATCCAGTTGTTCTTCTCGCAGGAGCAATGTCCTTCGATGAGCCAATTGACGAATTATCAATTGCTGCTGCTCTTCATGAGAAGCTCTACAATTCGTCACTTGAACTCGTTGCTTTACCTAACGGCATTCAAGTTCCTGCGAATGCTGAATACGCTATGTGGGGCCGCATTACAACTGAAGATGATGATGAAGGCCCGTATGTGGACATTACAGGGACTGTTGATGATGTACGCCAAGAACCTGTCATTGAAGTCGATGGAGTCCTCCATAGAAATGACCCAATCTTCCACGCACTTATTCCAGGGGAAGCAGAACACAAAACACTCATGGGTCTTCCAAGAGCCCCCACAATCAAAGATGCAGTCTCAGAAGTTGTCGACTGCGTTGATGTTTACATGACTGAAGGTGGCTGTGGATGGCTTGCTGCCGTTGTCAAGATCAGAAAGCATAGTGAAGAGGATTCAAAGAAAGCCATTGAAGCAGCATTGGCTGGTCATCGTTCAATGAAGATGGTGACAATCGTCGATGAGGACATTGACATTAGCAACCCCGTTCGTGTCGAATGGGCTATGGTGACTCGTTGGCAACCAGACAGGGACACGTACATATTCAGCAATCAAAAGGGTTCAAGCCTCGATCCATCAAGATATGGTGACGGAAAAACATCCAAGGTAGGTTTCGACGCAACCATCCATCACGAAGATAACCCAGAAGGCTATCAGAGTGTCCAATAGGAGGGTCACGATGCGAGAGCATAGTGGAGATGATTTACAACATCCACGAAGAAACTTGGGCAACAGATATCGTTCTCAAGCCCAGAAGTTCGTTCGTTTGGCGAAGAGTGATCCTGAACGTTCCGAATCAAATTTTCAATGGGCGGAACAGAATGCAAGACAAGCCATTTTGCATGATTTCACTGATGAAAAAAATTGGCGATGTCTCGCTGATATCAAAGTCCAACTCGAAGATAATGATGGCTTAGGGATTGTTCTTGAAGATATCTTCACGGTGCTTGGAAGAGATGTCGATCAGTTCGAGCGATTGAAGAATTTGAATTACCTTGAGTACGGAGTGGAACTTCTTGAAGCGGCCTTTGCCCGAGATCCTCTCACAGCAGATGCCTGGTGGGATGCATTGATCACACGAGGTGGCGGCAATCCTCAAAGCGATGAAGTTCTACTGGAGATAGCGGACTTTGCAGACCGATGCAGAGATTTAGATTTCCGTGATCAACGTGCTAATATCATCTACGGACGCCGAATTGAACAACTTCGCATACAAGGATTCGAAGATTTATTTATCGAATTATGCCGTCATCTCCTTGCTCATCGCCCTTCAAACCACGAATTATGGATGCAACTCGGGAGATTGCATGAGCGAAGAGGAGAAACTGATTCAGCATGGTCTTGCTATGACCACGTCCAAACATTACGTCCACATATCTTTGCACGAGATGAATTCCTTTCGAGGCTAACGACGACAATGGACGGAGGCGAATCTCAGCCATGGAGTGGTCCTGAACTCAAGCACCGCACAGCCTTCCTTGAGCAAATGGAATCGTTGACTCGTCGTGTTCGAACAGTAGAATTGTCAGAACAAGACGAACCAATAGAGGAGGTGGCTGAGGAATTCGTTCACCCCGACATGGCTAAGTTAGACGTGCTTATTGAATCCGATAACATCTCCGAAGCTTTCTTTTTGGCTCGTCGACTTGTAGCCTCTGGAGAAGTTTGGGCAGAATCGTATCTTGAGAAATGTCGTAGTTTGATGTAGGTGTTGCAATGAAACCCACCTTCGTTCTTGCCTATGTCGTTCAATCCAAGAATCCAAAATCTGTTGTCCGTAATGGAGCAATTTTGATGGTTCGCCATCCCGATAGAGGCTGGGAATTTCCCGGAGGCCATGTCGAAGAAGGAGAAACCCCTGAAGAAGCCTTGATGAGAGAACTTGAAGAGGAAATAGGAGGCAAGGGGACCTTGATTTCATGGAATACGGATTACTACCCAGACGGATGGGTTGGATTCGTTTCTGTTGATTCAGAATCTTCCCCCTTCGATCAGAATTCCTGGACGGTTGCTGACAAAGTGGTAAGTGAAGTTCGTTGGTTTGATCAAGTGCCGCCCTTTACGCATTGGGATGCACAAGAAGTACTTGATTTGAGCCAATGGGTCGACTCTATAGAATCAGGGCATTAATTCTTGAAGGCGTTTTGTCCATTCATTGTGTAGCTCTTCTCCATCGGTGCATCCAAGCACGACAGCAACGAGCATTGAATCCTGGACCAGTTCTGGTTTGGAAACGAGCCAATCCATTTGTTCAAACTTGTCAAGGCGATGAGCCATCATAACCATGGCTCGCAGATCGGGTCGATCTTGACCAGTTGGTGTTTTTTCGAGATGTTCCATACACCATGTAAACACTCCATTGACATCATCAGGGTGAATGGATAGGGCAGGTGTTTCTTCACTTGCATCTCTTGGTTTCGCTTCATCAACTTGTTCTTGAAACCGTACTGCTTCTGTATTTTGATGTTCAATCGTTAAATCAAGGAACAGGGTTCCTGCTTCAATAGCCATTGCTGTTTGTCGTGCTAAGATTGCATGAGCATGACCGTTCCAAGCGTTTCTTGCTGCATCAAACATGTGACCAAAACGTGCGTGAATCCTCGTAGCCCCTATTCTCGAAATTGCGATTGTTTCGTGAGCATGGTTCTCCTTGCGAGAAATGTCACCATAAACTTGCAGAGCCATCAAATCTTCACCATTGGCCATATGGAATGCTGCCTTATTCAAGAGGGAGAGGTCATGGTCTCTGCTCGCTTTTGAGACGGACTTCAATCGAGTTTCTGCCCAAGTCAAATCTTCTTCTGCAGCTGCAATTTCACCACGTTCAAAACGTTGCAAACCACGTTCCATACGAAGCCTTCCTTCAAGCGATAGATCTCTTGTATCTGGGGTGCGACAAATTGTCAAAGCATGCTCTATTGCTTCTTCGAGACGAGTGTCTCCAAGCATTCTTCTGCGAACAAGATCAAAAGTCGCTCGCTGGGCAGGTGTTAGTTCTGGAAGAATCAGTTCAACCAATTCTGCAGCATCAAGGTACAATGCAGCTTCGATTACTGCCATCCAATCATTCCAACCGAAATCCATTTTCCATTGTTCAGCAACATGGAGTTCTACTGGTCCTTCTTCGCGCCACTTTGATATGAATAATCCTGGTGCTTTGGGTCTCATTGATTCAACTCCTTCTGCAAGGTGAGATGTGCAATAAACGAAGATTCAGCTCTGATACGATCGATTTCACCAGTCCAACCAGCAGCCCCATCATGACCGCCGCCTTCACCTCCATGTTGTTGAGCGACTTCTTGCATGATTTTACCAAGATGTACACCGCGAAGTGTTGCGTTACGAGTTGCTCGAGCCGTTAAGCGAGTTGAACCATCCCTGAATCGTGAGACAAGCGTTACGTCCGAACCAACGCCAAGCAACATTGATGCAAGTCTTCCTTCAAGGGTTCCAGCATAAGTTGTCACGAGAGACCAATCTCCTGCAGCGTGAATCTTAGAACGGGACATGCCTCGCAATAAACTGCCTCGTTCGCTTGGGTTTGTTTGTTCTTTTTCGAGGTGCTCGGAGAATTCAGCATAATCTATTTCAGTGTCTTCGAGTAAAAGTGAAGCGGTGTTAAACGAAGAGTGATCGGCATGCTTGAATCGACCAGTATCGGTAATGAGTCCGGCTAAAAGCATCTTACGGACATTTGTAGAAAGACACTTTGGAGCGTGATTGGAAAGGAATTGGGTGATGATTTCAGTTGTTGCTCGCACATCCCATTGCAGCATCAGGTCATTTTCCTTGAGTTCCCATCCGTTGGTTGCGTGATGGTCAATGACAAGCAAAGGAACATCTGGTAATTCAAAACCAACTTGGTCTGGCGATCCTGCGTCTACGATTACGATTCCACCCATCTTTTGAGGCCAAGCCGTTCCCTTTTCTGTAATTTTACGAAATGGGGCTTCATATTTTTCGACCATCTTCTTTGCAACCCTACCAAGGTGCAGTCCACACGACAACATTCCTGGGTGATAGGATGATAATGCAACCGCTGAACCTACAGTGTCCATGTCACCATTTTGGCCTGTGACAACTGGTACAGCACCTGTTGCAAGAGCGTTATCAAGCCACAATTTCATGGCTATGAGTTGTTCATTGTGTGAGGTCAAGCTTCTCCCTCAAGTGCATTCTTGAGTTCTTCATATGCTGTTACAAGTTTTGCTTCATGCTCAGCGAGACGCTCAGCATGTTCAGAAAGTGTGGAATGTGTTGTTTTTAATTCTTCAACGAGTTCGTCTCGATTATCAACTTCAACTAAGACTCCACCGAGTTGTCGGTGTAGTGAAAGCCCTTCTGGATGCTTTTCAACAGCATCAATTGTGGTTTTCAGTTCTTGCAATTGAGCACGAACTGTTGCGACTTGATGGCGTGCATTTTGGACTTCGGAAACGACAACTTGGAGTTGTTCCATGGTGCTCATGAATCCTTCGAATCACTATTGGTTGATGAACCTGCGGTTTGGATTACCTTGAGAATCTCATCGGACGCTATGAGCCCACGGATACGGGTATTCCACATTGCTCTGAGATCTTTCGCAGTCCCTTCATGTAAATTGAAGCTGAATTGCTGGTTATCAATCGATGTTGTTTCAGACTCACTGGTCATAGATTCTTGCATTGCCTTGAGCTGACGCTCATCAGTACGTTGAATTGTGCAAACAAGTGAAAACGGCGTTCCCGCCATTGTCATCACTCCTCTTCTTCAGATGCTTTGCGCTCGAAATCAAGTGCAGCTTGCTGTGCAATGAATGCCATGTCAGCAGTGGTTGCTCCTTCAACAGATCGTCGAAGAATACGTGCGTTAGCATCGCTAGCACGAGTGAATGGTTCCCATGCGCCACCTGCAAAGGTGTGCCCACACTTGCCACAGGACCAAATTCCTACGGCTTGTCGGGAAACCTTGCGGTAATGGCAAACTGGACATGTATATTTTGCATTTTTCTTAGCGAGTGCACTGCCTGCATTTCGTCGTACGCTAACACCGTAACGTGCTCCAAATCGTGCTGTAGCCTTTGCTTTCTGGGTTCTCTTAGCCAATCAGTTCCCCTCCTTTTCTGCAACCATTTCTCGTAGTTCAGTACACTTCTGCTCTGCGACCGCAAGAATCTCTGCAAATTCGCTCGGAGTGAACACTCCTCTTAGTCCCTTCTGTAGTGAATGGAGGTGTCCTTCATCTCCTAGGGTGATGTGAATTCGCTCATCTCCGCCCAATTCTTCTTCTTCAGATGGGTCATAAACGAATCTTCCACCGGCTCGTGTGAACGACGCCATGATAGGAGAGCCATTGACTTTCAGTCGATGATCTTCACCAACATCAAATCGTTCAGCAGGAACGACTGCGGTTCGCAATGCAGCAATAGCGGCAAGTCCAGCAGCATCGAAGATGTTTCCACCGTCGGACAGTACGTGAATGTCAATCATAACGCCCCATACTTTCTCACCCGGTACGATGCAGAGTTCTTCCATATCGATACAACCTGACTCACGGATTCCTCTGTCAACAACTCGGCCCAGTTCAATGGATTGAGGGGATGGTGGTCCTGGCTCATACTTGCGGTGAGCAACAGGTCGAAGTTCAGCGCCACACATCAAGGAACCTTGTGTCGGTCGGTCTGGCCATGGGGTTCGTATTTCGAATTTTACACCAGCATAGATGATGGTGTCTCCCCAAACCACTTTTGCAGATCCTTCTGCATTGTAGAGGCAGTCGACTTCAAGGGATACATCTCTGCTGTCCCATTGTCCACGTCCGTCAATTCGCAGGTCATCAGCTGCGAGTCGCTCAAGTTCTTGGCGCAAGAGTGTAGGTACAAGTTCAACCATCAGTTATCACCTCGTTCATATCGGCGCTTAAGCGCATCAACCATGAGTTCATGAATTTCAGATGCAGCTTTGAAATTGTATTCCATTGCAAGATTGAACTCTTCAATCGAGAGGTCTCCGTCCATTTGCAGAAATGCTATTTCTCCAGTGTTTGGAAGAATTCCAACTGGCAAATCTGCTTGTCCATAGTTGTCTTCTGCTTTGTCAAGGTCAAGGACAACAGTGTCTTCGATTTTCCCTGAAGCAACACCAACAATCATGTCACGCATTGGAATTCCAGCATCGGCTAGTGCAACTGCAGCTGCGGTGATACCGACACATCGTGTTCCAGCCTCGGCAGCAAGAATTTCGATTTCAACTCGAATCTTTGAACGTGGGTAACGCTCGACAAGGACAACAGACTCAAGTGCTTCTGCAGTAACCTTGGAGATTTCTCTCGAACGTCGATTGAATCCAGGTCGAATACGGTCTCCTGTTGAAAACGGAGCCATGTTGTATCGAACATCAATAACTGCACGATCTTGTCGTTGAATCTTACGTGGATGTGCTTCCATTGGCCCGTATACTGCTGCTACTGCAACATTCAGTCCATGGGTAACCATAGCTGAACCATCAGCAGCAGGTAATACACCTGCTTCAATTGATACTGGTCGCATTTCATCTACTGTGCGTCCATCTAGTCTTTTTCCATCGTCTCGCAATAGCTTGACGTCTCCATATCCTCCCATTAGTTTTCACCTCGTTGTTGTTCTAGTGCATGTACTGCATCTTCGAAATTGTTCATGTGGCCTTCATCGACCAGTGTTTGAATCAGTCCACGTGCTGTGAACATGTTGTCAGCATCTCCATGGACCCACACTCTGCCGTTATCTGCAACGATAATTCGGCAATCTGTTAGATCTCTAATTCTGCTAACCATTGAATTGTTTTCTCCCCGTAGTGTGTCGATGAGATTGACTGGAATTGGAACAACGCATCCTTCGTTAAGTCGGCGTAGACCAATGCCCTTCATTGTGAGGACCATGTTGTGTGCTTCATCGACTTCTTGGACGCGAGCAAGTGCTGCATCTCCGATTCCTAGGTGTTGTCGGGTTGAACCGAATTCAACTTTCCATGGAGCAAGTGACATTGGTAGGAGCGCTTGGAATGGGCCGTTTACATCGAAGAACCAAAGGTTGTTTCGAACTTCAGCAACGACACCTACGATGAGGTCGCCTGAACGTGGCATGTATGCGCTGTTAATTGGACGAACTGAAACGACATCGTTTTGTTCGTTAAGCCACCCGAGTCGGGTGGCGATGAATTCTTCGTTCTGTGCTATTGCACCAGAACCTGCGTGCTTCCCGGTGGATGGCCCGATGACCATTCCCGGGGTCACTAGGCGCTGCTCGGCGCCACTTTGACCTTCGGACATTCTTTTCTCTCCAGTCCCGGCCACTGGACATCCCATGATAAAGGACACCCCTGTGCCTGCGCTACAATTCCTTGACTTCTGCTTCTGATGCACGTCTCAAAACTTGTCCGATGATGTCACCTTTCATTCCTGCAGGAATTTCAACAACACATGCCCAATCACCATTTTCAAGCCATCCTTCTTTTTGTTGATAGGATCTCAGAAGTTTGTTTACACTTCCATAGGATGATCCTGGTATGCGGAATGCTAAGCGAACTGATTCAAAACTTAGTGGGATGAGAGGCTTGAGTTTAGCAATCGCATCTTTGACCTGTTCATCTAATCGCTTGAATGGATCAACTGTGTACTTTGACTCATCTAAAGCCAGTTCAATACGTGTTCTTGGATGGGGTGATTTTGAACGTGGGTCGATGGCTTGTGTTTGGATGTGATGGATGATTTGTTGGCGCATATTTTCAACACGTGCCTTTCGCTGGGCAGTTGTGAGTTGAATCGTTCCTTTTTGCAGAATTATCATCAGTATCGTTCCAACATCGAGTGTCTCAAATGTTTTCATCAATATCTCTTCGGTCGGTCGCTCACCACTTCGTGCATCATGGAAAATTTCATCCATGGCCATGACGTCATCAAGATCGAATTTCGTCGGGTCACTTTTCCATTCTTCAATCTGATCAGGATCAACGAGTGCTTCGTAACGCTTACCGCCCTTTTCTATTCGAGCAAGAACTGAATTATCGAGGCTTACCATGGTTCCACCAATTCCTTGATGGAGTAAGGTCCCAATGAACCTATCTGTTCTCAGTCTTCAAGAGGCTTGAGTCTGTCAAGTTGCTTCGTAACTTCGCCACGATCGAGGATTCTGTATCCATCACTATCAACAACGACAACCTCAACCGCTTCACGGTTGAGTTCTGTATCATTGGCAGAGCGAAGGGCTTCAAGTCCCATCTTCATGGCTGCATTGAGAGTCATTCCAGATTTCCAATTCTTTTCGAAGTATTCGATAACGGTGTTCCTGTTGCTGCCAATTGCACCCGCATGGTATGATTGGTAGGCGCCAGATGGGTCTGTCTCGTAGAGATGAATTCCCTCGTCGTCAACGCCACCAATAAGAAGAGCTGTTCCGAATGGACGTGATCCACCGTATTGGGTGAAGGATTGCTTGAAATCACACAACTTCTTGACAAGGACATCTACAGGTACTGTGTCTGCGTAGGTGATTCTGTTGATTTGAGATTCAACACGTGCACGAGCAACAAGTTGTCGAGCGTCAGCGACAAGTCCGGATGTTGCTACGCCGATGTGTTCATCAATCTTGAACATCTTTTCGATGGACTCTGGAATAATAAGTCGGGAAGCAATTCGCTTGTCACATACAAGAACTACACCTTCTTTGAACTTCAGTCCGGCTGTTGTTGTTCCTCTTTTTACAGACTCACGGGCGTATTCAACTTGGAATAATCGTCCGTCTGGGCTGAATGTTGTAATTCCATGATCGTATCCTCTTCCACTTGGTTGCATTATCTCACCGTTTCCTTCTCGTCGTCGACGCTTTATGAGGGTGCGGGTAGGCAACCCTTGGAATCAACCAGCAACGCGACCCATTTGAATACTTGGCTTTGAATCCCTTAATGTCATGAAGTTGAACTCCTTCGCTAATCCATGCGCATCGCCGTCCTCTCTTCTGGTGGTAAGGATTCATCCGCTGCATGGTGGTGGGCACAATGCAGAGGTTGGGATGTCGTAGGGTTAGTTACAGTCCAAATTAGGGATGGTGATTCGCATATGTTCCAAGTACCATCTACGACTTGGGTTGAACACCAAGCTTTAGCGGCTGGAATCTCTTGGTACAGTGTGGATGCATCAGGTTCCGTCGATGATGAAATTTCAAGCCTAGAACATGTTTTGAGGGATCTGGAACTTGATGCAATCGTTAGCGGCGCTTTACGAAGTGATTTCCAAAAAGTTAAACTCGAGAATATGGCACATCGACTGGGAATACACTCGTTCTCACCTCTATGGCATCAAGATCCTTACAATCACCTCCATGGGATGATTGAGAATGGATTTCAAATTATGATAAACTCTGTTTCTTGCGAAGGACTCGATGAAAAATGGCTTGGAACTGTTTTGGATTTAGATAACGTCAAGATTTTGAAATCTCTTTCCGAACAATATCGATTCAATGTTGACGGCGAAGGTGGCGAATACGAAACCTTCGTAATAGGAGGACCTCATATGCCTAAGACATTGCAAGTAGATGGGAATGCATCGTTTGATACGGTCCGTGGAGTCTTCACGATTACGAACATTCATTGAATCGCGTTTCGAGCAAGGGCAACTGCCTCATCGACAATTTCTCCAGAAACTCCGATGTGATTGCTTGGCTCAAACATGGCTTCCAATTCCTCTGCTGAGAATGCAGCTGAAATGGCAGGCGTTCTGCTGCACACATCGATGAGTTCTTCCTTGTTGGCAACTGCAGTGAATGAGGCTTCTCGAAGTATTTCGTGGGCTTCATCACGAGCAATTCCACGCTCAACAAGATCTATCATCACCTTCTCAGCCATGACAAGTCCACGTTGCGATTTGATGTTCTCAAGACATCGCTCAGCATCAACCCACATGGTTTCAAGGACTTGACGTGTCTTAGCAATGACGTCTTCACACAAGGCACTACCGTGTGAAAGTGTAAATCGTTCACTGCTTGAATTTGCCAAATCTCTTTCATGCCACAATAGAGCATTTTCGTAAGTTGGAATAATAAATGAGCGTACGATACGTGCCAATCCAGATGCATTTTCAGATTTGATGGGGTTCTTTTTGTGAGCCATGGTTGATGAACCGACTTGTTTCTTTACATCGAAACCTTCTCCAGCTTCTTGTAATTCTGAGCGTTGAAGGTTACGAATCTCCTGAAGAATTTTCTCACAAGAGGTTGCAACATTAGCCAGCCAAGAGACATATTCCACATATCGGTCTCTTCCGACCACTTGAGTTGTTGCTAGTGGTACGCCAAGGCCAAGATGTGTCAATATTAATCGTTGCAATTCTCTTGCGTTAACACCCTGGGCAGCACCAGTTCCTACTGCACCGAGGAACTTTCCTACCGCAATTCGAGGACTTGCTTCATCAAGTCGGATGAGTTGCCTTCGGAGTTCATCGAGCCATACTGCGGCCTTCAAACCAAATGTGATTGGAACTGCGGCTTGACCATGGGTTCTTCCCAACATTACCGTATCTCTCTCTCGTTCGGCGACATCTGCACATACGCCAATCAGTTGACAGAGTTGTTCTCGAAGTAACACAATACTATCTCGAAGTTGAAGTGCAACAGCGGTATCGACAATATCGTTCGATGTTGCCCCTAAGTGAATGCACCAACCTGCCTCTCCAGCCGCTTCAGCCATAGCTTTCGTCAAAGCCATGATGTCGTGGCGCGTTTCTGCTTCAATCTCGGAGACTCGTTCTTTACGAACAGATTCTGGATTAGCAATCGCAGCGACTGCATTGTAGTCATCTTCTGACACACGGCCTAGTTGCCAATGTGCCCAAATCAAGGCTCGTTCAACCTCGAGTTGACGTTCATGTCGTCCTAATTCGGACCAGATGTGCTTGAAATCTTTGCAACCGTATCGGTAGTCGAGTGGACAGAATGCCATGATGAAGGGTCTTGAAGGGGCTTCATGAACCTTCCTTGCGGGCATTTTTGAAAATATGTGTCACTTTAATGTTCATCATTCAATCTTGTCGGGCATCATCGCTGTGCGGATCAAGATCATGGCAAATATGCTTGATATTAGGAAAGTGACGCCCACATACACCGAAAGGTTGTACCACATCATGGCAACGCCTACGAGTGAAATATAGCCAAATATTTGACATATTGCTGAAGCGAAGTTTAGTTTATTGACCATTCGTTCACTAAGTGTTCCTTTATTTTCTAAGAGGAATGTGTAAATTAGAAAATAGATGCCTTGGAACGGGAGGGTTCCAGCAATAATAGCCAAAGCGACTTCTCGCATTTGTGTTGGATTCGCTTCTTGTTCAATACCCTGGAATAACATTACTGCGGTGTTTGTACCGAGTAATGCGGCCATAATAGTCCAGCGCTTGTCCTGTGAAGAGGTTCTACTCTCGACGTTGACAGAACCCTCACTCATATCTTGGACAGAAGAAGGAAAGGGTTTGTATTTTGTCCTACAACAAGCCAAAAATTGAAGAATTTAGAGCAATAAGGATTTGTTCAAATCACACGAAGGTGCCAAGCATCTTGATGACGAAGCCAGTGATGGTTGCAATGATGAAAAGCAGGATCATCATTCCTACTGGTCCGTATTGATTTGAGTCTTTGATAGCCGTGGCAAAAAATCCATCACGAGCAACTGCAGCGGCAAATCCCTTTGCCTCTTCATATGGCGGAGGTTCTCTTCTAGGAATACGCTCACCTTCTCGAACCTCTCCGCTCATGATTGTGGGTAGGTACGGAAGGTCATGAGCATTGCCCTAATGTTAATGTCAAATCTATGAACTTGTTACGGTAGGTATGAGCGAACGTTGGATGCTTAATCTTGAGGGAAAAAGAATCCATCTTTCAGTTGATGGTGGCTGTGGAGGGACAACCCTTGGCCTACACTGTGCCGTAGACCAAATACAAAGTGGAGGACGAGTTCTTTGGGCATCTCCTAATATGCCTAATGCAACACGTTTTTCTCAACTCTTCACTTCATTAAATATTGTTGAAGCAAGTCGTTTTCATGCAATGAACTTGATAGGAAATATGGAACGCTGCGTTGATGCGATTGTCGAAGCTGAACAGAATTTACCGAGTGTAGGATTGATCGTTCTCGATGACTGGTGTGAGCCAACTGGACGCATTCCTTCTCGAAACCTCAAAGCGGTGATTGATCTAAATAAGCGGATTAATGATTCAACATCTTTGTTGCTTATTTCTAAGGCAGGGACAGATGTAACTTCAAGTGAACACATGCTAAAACCTCGCAGTGAATCGAATCTAAAGGATGGAGGTTTTGAGATTTGGACATTGCATGAAACCGAACAGAAATCCAAGATTCTCAATTCTGTTGAGAAAGAATTGGTCGGTAAGATTGAGGACTCAGGCTTCATCTTCTGAATCTTCACCGAGAAGTTCTGCCATTTCTTCAAGTGCTTCTTCATCTGGTTCGTCAAATCGTTGAGGATTACGTGCGCCACCTTCCATCTCATCTTCTCCTGCTACTTTAGGAGCATGATTCTCAATCATGTTTTCTCGATTTTTCTTGGCACGTATTGCAACAAAAGCCATCATGCCGATAAACATGAGGATGAGAATAAAAGTTGTTACGTTCTTGGTCAGGTCGTCTGCCATGAACGTTCTTATATCATCTCAGTAAATATGGTTTTGATTAAAATTACCTTTCTTCAAGAGGTTTTGAGAGATGCCTCCTTGATGACGGCGGAGGTTGTACCCAGCCAACGAATGGAGCAACTCGTTCGACTTCGATCCAACCTCGACTTGATGTCTGGTTACACTTTTTGCAGCGCAGTCCCTGATTTTTTCCCATCGATTTCATAGACTTATTGCATACTTTGCATCGAGGTCTTTTCTGCTCAGACATTGATTGTTTCACTTTTAGTAATTCAAGATGAAGGACATTCTTCTCATCCCTTAGTCCATTTCCAAGAATGATATCTCCTTCAATGAGCCACTGGGAAAGTAAGGCTACTTTGTGACTTTGTCGGAATGCCATCCATTGACCATCTGAGGTTTCGAGAACGACATGGCCTTTTTTCAAAATAGATTTTGAACGAACAACAGCTTCAATTGGTTTTCCAAGGTGATCGCCTGTTGCTTGATTTGTTTGAAAAACCAACGACCCTTTCGATGGTTCTGTGTCTTTACCGTTCTCAAGGATGGAAAGAGCTTGTTGGGCAACGTCCTTTGACCATGCACGTATTCCGAAAAGAACAGGTGAATTACCCCGAGGTGCCAATAAACTGGTGCCTAGTTTGGGATTTCTACAAAGAAATGTATCCTCAAGGTCTTCGACGAGAGTCAATGCTTCCTCATCTAATTGACGAGGCCCCTCGGAATCATCTTCTCTCCATGCTATGGCCTCATAGGTAAAGTGAGTTGCTGGCCATAGAATTGCTGCGGTTGCTCCAATTCTTCCATTTCCGCCCCAGTGACGAGTAACAGATGGTAACTCAGAAAGTTGAATCTCCGAAGAAACTGCAGATTTGTAAAACACCTCATCATTCATGGCTTCGCTTACCCAAACCATGCCAGGGTCAGCTGGATATTGTGTTCGATCGCTGTGATTACTTGTTCCAATTTCGCCTTTTAGAGCAACAATATGTTGAATCCACCAATCATCGAGGTGTTTTAGTAATTCTTTTTCATTTTCGGTAGTAAGTTCAACAGCAACTGCGGCGTTTCCTCTTGTCCGTCGTTGTGCAAATGGCCATAATCGGACAAGACGTGGATTAGAGTATGAAGCATATTCTGGAAGATCTTTCAACAGTTGAAACAACACTTCAGTGGTACAGCCTCCATTCAAGGAATCTGTATCATCCAAACCAAGCCAACCCAACTTACCACCTCATGGGATCATATTCATCACCAGAATCCGAATGATCAAGGATGCGATCAATAACCTGTGGTAGACCATGTTGCGATGAGACTTCGAACGTACGTGCGCCTACTGCCCATCCTGCACCCATGTCTGATTTTCGATCTCCAACCATTGCATCTAACGGATTCCACGGGTCTGGTTTAATTCCAGCCCAATCTATTCGTGAATGAATCACACGTTGATTTCTCAGCACTTGATGACCAGTACGAAGCATACCTGGCCATGGCTTTCTACATCCACAACGGTCTCGATTTCTGTGAGGACAGGTGAGAATCATGTCGATTATTGCATCGGAATTTTCATTCATCAATTGCTTACGTAATTCTTCGTGAATCGTATGTAGCTGATCCACATCCCACAGACCACGCATAATTGGGGATTGATTAGTTACGACACAAATAGTATAGCCAGATTCACGTAAACGAGCGATAGCATGGCCTGAGCCCGGTATGATGTTCATTTGGGATGGATTATTGACGTATCCTTCCCGTCCATAATTGAGAACTCCATCACGATCGAGGAAAGCAATGGGTCCATTCGCAACCCCCTCTCCGTCTATGACAGGTCCCTTCATGGACAACCCAAGGATAGGGGGTTGTTGGATTTAGTGGAGATGTTAGAGCAAATGTTTCTATCTTAGACACTCTAGGACTCTCTATGCTGATACCGGAAGAGTATGCTACTATTTGTGGTGCTCTTGGTATGATCTTGCTTGGATTTTCATGGCACAAGCGTCATCATGAGGGAATCAGTAGATCAGCCCAAACAGGCTGGATGCTTGTTGCTCTATATTTTTTCAATGAGTCTGGATATTACTTTGAAATCGGAGATATCGTTCTTACTGTTATGACTGCATTAGCCCTCCCAATTGGTGTGGGATTAGTCATCGCAGAGGCTCGTTCACTAACGAAACGAGATAGGGATGCTTTGAATTGGGCAAGAGGTTGCATCGCATATGCCGGTGGCCCCTATCTTCTGGTAGCTTCTGTTCCTTGGCTCAGCGTTCTTGCAATATGGTTTGTAGCCTCACAGGTTGCAATCTTTCTCTCCTTTACAGGAACTGCTGATATTCAACTTGGTGAGACATATGTCAACACTGAGCAAGGTAGGTTTCTATGGTCGGAATGGGACGGGAATAAGTGGTTCATGACAGATTCCTTTGCAGAACATCCATTTCAGACAGAACTCGTCATGGCAGATGGTGGTATGATTGGAATCAACTTCGTTCTCGCCTGCACAGCCCTTCAATCTATGATTGTCTTTATTGGTGCGATTTCAGTTCTTGACATCGATCGTAAAAGAAGAATACGCGCTCTGCTTTTCACAATTCCAATCATCCATATCCTGAACCTCTTTAGAAACGCTGGATTGGTTTGGATGCACATCTCCTATGAAGGATGGGAGTACCTCGGAATGAGCATGTTTGAATTTGGTCATTCCTATGCATCTCGGGTTGTATCTCTCTTTGCGATGTTCATTATGGCGATTGCAATGTTTGAACTCCTTCCCGAATTGCATCGACACATTCTACGTTTACTCGAATCCGTAGGTTTACGGAAACGTCAGAAGCAACACAGTTAGTTCTTTATCCAATCGGAATCGGGTGAGTTTCTGTACCACAACTTTCCACTTTGTGCTGGATATTCGATGTGTTCACGACCCTGGCTGTCCATCATACCCATCAAACTCGCAGGTGGTAATGAATCATCTACCACTGGCGTAGCATTGCCAAAGTCGTACGATTCTAACGCATTGGTGGGCTCGAGTGTATTCATTTGTTCTCCACCTAATCCATCCATTGTTCCACTGACAGGCCCTAGATTTGGAGCTTCTAACATCGGTTCATTTCCATCCATCGCCATCATACGCTCTGCAAATGCATCGGTCTTGTTCCATTGATCTTGTTGCAATTCATCAGGACCTCTCGAACTGCCACGAATAATTAGTACCAATACTCCAAACAAAACCAGCAACATTACCGCACCAGCACTGTAAACAATATCGTTGGAAACACTTGGTGCGAAGTCTGCATTGTCTCCGACCCCATCTCCATCAGCATCTGATTGTTCATCAGGATCGTTTGGGAACTGGTCATCTGGATTGAGGACACCATCGCCGTCATAATCCATAGGATTGTATGATGTTTCACAGATGGAGGCGTATTCGCCTAATTCATACGAATCAATGTACTCGTCTTCATTGAAATCCATCTTGTTGGATGAGAAGTCATTCTTAAATTCAATTTTATCAAATTCGCTTGTTGATATACGTCCATTTAACTGCATTTCAAAGAGTGCCAATTCATTTTCACATGTACAAGCAAAGGCTGCAATTTCATTGAATTCAAGGTACGAATCACCGTTTTGATTGACTTCGGAAAATTCAATCGTTCGACCGTCAAAGTCATCGAAATACTTGAATTCAGAGGAACTAATCAAACCATCTCCGTTGATATCGTTTTCAGCCATCATATCTTTCAGACCTTCATCACAAGACATGATTTCATCAGGATCTACTGGTTCTTCGGGGCCGCCAGGACCATCAGGTCCGTCTCTACCATCCCATGTTGCTACAATTGATACCTCTGAGAAATCATCCAAGGAAGAAACCGTGATGTCAAATCGGCCTTGAGCAGGGAAATAGATGTACAATTCTTGAGATGTTCCTTCTCCGTATGAAATCCAATCGACTTCACCGAATTGTCTTCCAGATGCCATCATATCCTCATCAAAGAAATCGAAGTCATCAAACCCAAAGTCTGTTTCTCCATCTCCTTCTATGATTAATTCTCCAGACCCACCAAATGTATTGATGATTAATGTTTGAGTGTTTCTTCCAACGTCAACATAGAAGAACAAATCCTCGCCAGAAGGTGCGCTCAATCCATCTATTTGTTCATCTTTGAACAATTGGATAGGCGTCCCATCGTATTCCCAAACATAGAGGTCCGTAAAGGAAGCAGTAATGTCAACTCCACTGAAAACCGTCTCTGAGTCAAGTAGGATATACCATCGACCAGGTGTTGGATTATTGAAAGCGATTTTATCACCTGCTCCTGGAGAGCCAGAATGGTGGTCTGCTTCGCTTGAAGTTGGCGTATTCTCGATTCTCAGATGAAGGCCGGCTTCACCAAATCCATTTTCAAGGTCAACTTCAAGTCGCTCCGTGCCCGTAGGGACGTCGATGAAGAAGTATTGATCAAGTCCATAATAGCCACTCATTGGTCCGTAGGAAACACCTGCAGTTAATTCAACAGCTTCTGTTGGATCAGCGTTTGAAGGGGCATAATTCATATCAGCAAGTATGGTGTAATCATTGGCCTTTCTGTACGTGTATGTGACGACGTAATAGATGCCAGGTTCAACATCAAACAAATTCACTTCCTCGTCGTTTCCTTGATTTGTCGACCAATCTTCCATGGAAGAATATGTATTTCCTTCTCCTGGGAGTATATCGTCAATGAAATCTATTTCAGGATAGTATCCATAATCTGGGTCAACTGGGCCGCCCTTCGATATCGCAAGTTGGACGTTTCCTTTACCACCGTAGGTTTCAACCTTCAGTTCAGTTAGAGGTTCGGTTACGTTAACGTAATAATAATTGATTGCAGCATCATAGTCTTCTGCTTGATTCGATTGTTGTGTGATTGGTACGCCTTTGAACAGCTCTGTCATTTCTTCGAGGCTTGGTGGAGCTTCTGCAACTTCCCAATAAGCACCGACTTCGAGTTCTTCTAAATCTTCATTTGCTACGAGAGCAAACCACATGACGTCATGTTCTGGCCAAGTAAAAGTACCGTAAATTGAACCATACCAACCAGTTAATTCCATGTCATAATCCCACGGCGCTGGGATTTCATCGAACCCAACATAGACATTGAATGGATTCTCCACATCATCTTCCCAATAAAAATCGGACCAACTCCAAAAGGAAATATCGAGATATCGAGTTAAATCCTCAACATCGATGTAGAAGAGTAGTGTATCTCCTTCCTGAACATCTGCAAGAGTGATGTAATCTGAATTAACGAGTTCAAGTGCTTGAGCGATGATCGACCCATCAGGCATAACCCAATCGGCACCAATAATTTCGCCATTTCTCTCAAACATTTCGTCGTTTAAAGAATCTCCAACATCACTTCCTTCGCCTTCCCAAAAGGTCCACTGAGTCATGATTTCCCATGTTGTATCATCCATGGATTTTATTGTCAAATCATCGATGATGCCTTCAAAATGATAACAATCGCATCCAGCCCCCATTCGAGCGATGTAAAGTTCGTCGCATGATGCACCGGATGTGAAACAATCGTTTGAGCCAAAATCGCCAGCTGGAATATTTGCATCTTCAGCAGATATGTTTCCTGCTGGCATTCCATCAATTCGGAATTCACCACCAATACCTTCGACGATTTCTACTTCAATCGTTGACCAATTATCTGCTGTAATTGAAACATTGGAAAGTGGGTGCTTGGAAAGACTGTATTCTGAAGAATAACCGATGAATCCTTCTGAGAGGTACATACCCCACCCATAATCACCCTTCATAGTGATAAATCGGATACCACTCAAATCAGATGGCTTGACAGTTGCTTGGATCAGCAATGACGCATTTGGCTCGAGGCCGTCATCGTTAGCGATCTTGATGTGGTCATCTTCACCATTAAATCGTAGTGAGAAATCCGCTCCTTGTCCGACTTCTACGACGCCATAGACTGGGAAGTATTCTGGGTCATTTTCCAAATCATTCCAAGTGCCAGGCATAATGTTGCCCATATTTGTCGATGCAATGTGTACATAATCTGCATCAGCAGTCCCAGTAGGTTGAGCTTCACCCCAACTTCTGTATAGGAATGGTGTTCCATCATGCCAACGGTACATTCCTTCGTCTTGAACATCGTTCAATCCAATCCAAAGGTGGCGACTTTGATTGTCAAATCCAGCAAATGTATCGAAGATCCATTCGTTTTCAATATCTGAATCTACGGTGGAGAGGTAGCCATCCAAAGAGCGAGCTCTAAAGGCTGCATCTTCCCAAGAGGATGCCGATAGAAGGTGATATGTCTTGTTATTTTCAGGATTAATTGCGGTATGTAATACAGTAATTTCCTCAGTTATATCGGCTTGAGTTGGTGATGCAAAGACCAGTAATGTAGATGCTAATAGCATGAATACAAGACTTGGACCGATAATCTTCTTACGGGACTCCATGTTTTTCTTGACTCGATGGTGCTTCATAAGACCATTGCCTGCTGGGTTCATGGTCGATTTTAACCATGGAACGTATTAGAACAGATTGGTAAAGTGATTTTACAATGGTCTCATTGGAGTTTTTTCCCACCAATACGTAGTTCTGTCTTGAGTGGCATCTGATGTTCCCAAGCGAATTCTTTGACAACTCTCCATCCCTTTTCACTGCCTTCGTAGTCTGTGACATCAATTGTTTTATTGCGAGTATTCGCCTTGAAAGCAGCTACTGGTTCAGCATTCCTAAAGACAAGATATGCACTTCCAAAACCGAATCGTTCCTTCAAGACATCACCGAAATATGGTGCAATCGGATCTGTTGGTGGCAGGACAAAGTCTCGAATTGGATTAATTTCTTTGGCGGATGAAAGGAGTTCCTTTCTTCCCCAACATACTTCGTGGAGGTTTTCGATAAGGAAACCTTTGACAAGTGTTTCGTCCTCTTCAAATCCATTGAGGATGGCTTTGAGTTCTTCTGGCTTGAATGGAGTTCCAGAGAGACGCAATAATTGCTTGAGAGTAATCACAGGATAATCACTGACTAGATTTCGAAGGTATTCTCTCCGTAATTCTACAGGGTCGACGTCTGTTCTTGCATGAACAGCCCTAAACCCTCCTCTGAAATCTTCGACGATGTGACCGGTGCGAATGAGTGGTTGAACCAGTTTTCTAAACTCAGATTGAGTGAGAGCGTGACGTTCTTTGAAGAGATTTGGATCAGATTGTGTGCTGAAGAAGTCGATGATGTCAACCAGATCATCCTCTGGGGGAATACCACGAATTGTTAGCAATGTTTCGAAATGCTCGTATGGAGCCCAAACTTGGTGACCCCTCATATTGACACCTTTGTGAAGCCTGTTTGCACTGGCCATTGATTTTAGATTGGTACGGAACACTTCACATCGGCCACGTAATGCGAAATCGTCACGTATTTCTGTGATTGTTTTGAGAGCTAATGTTTCATTTTCATGGCGAGTTTCTTGATGCAGATGGTGTTGATGGAAAAGTGCACGCTCTGCAATTTCTCTTGGCTGAGGGTCAACAACACCACCTCGAATCATGCGCTCTCCGACCTGCTTGAAGCCTATGCGTTCCAAGCCAGAGCGCATTGGAGCACTCAATTCTGAAATCGGTTCACTGTTGACATTGGTCAATACTGCAACATCAACAAGTTGATCTGCGTGATTGTCGAGTAAGATATGGAAAGCATCACAGAATTCCTCAAAGTATGCTGTAGGTACATGCATGTCTTTGATTTCAAGATAGTCGTTAACCTTGAACATCAGGACCTTTCCAACAGGATCTACACCTTTGAAGACGGGGAGATACCATCCACGATCGAGTGCTGAACGAACTTCCCAAATGAATCGAGATACATATGGGTCAGATTGTGTTAAAATACGCATCTCTCGATCTTCACGTCGTGGTACTCGAAGGAATTCGACTTCATCTGGAGCACAGTAGAAATTTTCAGGATCTGGGACAAGGGCCGTAACTTTTGCAATGCGTCCATCTTTCTCAAGATTCGCTAAAGCTACGAGGAGATCTTCGTAGTTACGGGAAACGTAGAATCGTAGTGTGCTCGCCTTCACCGGTCCCATTCTTCGGACAACTTCTGCAAGTGCATCTTCGAATCCCATTGGCTCGTATACACCGTGTACCTTGTGGAAAAGAGACAATCTTCGTCTTCTACCAATGACTTCTTCAAATTGTTTTACAAACAACATTTGGCGATCCAGATTCGAAATTGCATTCTTAACATCACGTTCCATTTGTCGGTGCTCTTCACCTTTCGGGAAATCTTGAATCAATTCTTGCCTAGTGATATTTTCATGCGGCGTGAGTTTTGAGAGAACAACTTCTTCCATTGCTCCGACCCACGGTTCTGGCTTTAATCCTAGCAACATAGGGATGTTATTCTTGGTTGTATAGCCCATTCGATTATGCAACAAACGGCCACTAATGACATCTGAATCGAGTTGCAAATCTTTCCAATCTTTGAATCTGAAGTCTTGAATCCGATACAAGAGTTCCTGCTGCTTTTGTACGAATACGTGCTCATTGAACGCTTCGAATACATCAGCGTATTTTTTGAAGGATTTTTCGAGAACTAGATTCTGAATCCATCGATATTCAACAACTTCTTCTTCACCTCCTGTGATGATATGTTCATCCACTTTGAGAATAAATTCAGCTTCGTCAGTCTGTGTGAAGAAGCCAACTGAAATCACGTTACGTGTTTCGAGTTCATGCATAATTCGATTGACTGCTTTTTCTGAAAAAGGAAGTCGATTGTGAATGATATCTGCTGTTTTTGGACCTTCTGAACCAAGCATTTCCAGCACTTTGACTCGCATTGCTTCGTGCGGATCACCGACGTTCATTGTTTTCCATTCGGTTGGTTGTGTACCCTTGAATGAGGTTGCGACTTTGAACGACATCCCTGATGTGTCATAGTCACGCAAATCGATGATTGAATCAGACTTGTTTGCAGCGAGGCAACCGAGTGTCCCGTGAATCTCTGCCATGAATGGGCTAAACCATTTCCCATCAAGTTCTGGCATTCCTGTGCCGTCAAGTTTCGTGATTTTACCAGATTTACAGAGATGTTCGACCCATCCACGGATCATCTCAAGGTCTATTCCTTCCAACTTTTCCTTGTACAATGGATTGTTGAATGAACGGTCAAGACCACCGCCATGCTGCATCAACTCATACAACGTTTCAGGACTGTCTGGAATCGGCGCTTTGTCGCTGTAGTATCGGTCAAGTTGGTCTGTGGTTAGTTCGGTGGCTAATGACCGTGTTCCAAGTAATCTACGTAAAATCTCAGGATCTATGTCCTTGACGAGGAATGCTCTCGTCTTCATCGACATTAAGTCTTCAAACGCTGACATGAATAGACTCATTCCGAGTCTTGAGGGGACAGTAACCTTTGTGTGAACAATACGTGCATCTCCTTCAATGCATGACTGTAAGAATTGATTCAAACTTATGATGTCGATATCTCCAAAGAGAATCTCGTTTTTCGCTTCTCTCATCAACAATGAATTTTCCATGGTCCGATGTCGATTGAGTAAGGCATCTGCTTTTTGTTGGAATTGTTGAGGGCTTATCTCTTCAGCCCCAACACGCTTTGGAATGATCATCGAACGGCCGGCTACTTCTCTAAACCGCTTTGCAAAAATTTGTGTGTTGAGAATGTATCGTTCAATGACTTCGATGTGATTGTTTGAACGGAAAGCCTCGTACAATTGGGAAGGATCAACCTCTTGTGCTGTACGAATCAACAAACCGTTTTCATCAAACGATAATTCAATGACACTAACACCTGATGTTTCTGCTATGCCTGCCATGAAATATCCAAGTGCAGTGTTGAATCCCCTTCCTCTACAGGTTGTAATGAGGTAGGCAGGATGTCCGCTGCCAATGATTTGTTCAATGAGAATGCGGTTTGGTTCTGGTACCTGGAATGAATCGATTGTGTGCTCTTCAAGGTGTCGAGCAATGGCGTTTGAAACTGGTTTAGAAAGTCCATATGCTTCTCGAAGCATTATGCGGGGATCTTGTTCTCTACGAAGGGAAATCATGCAGTGACGAATCAACGAAAGCAATGATGATGAAAGCTCCCGGCTTCTTGAACGAGCTTCTCCAGACCAAGACGGTACTGTTGGCCTATATCCTGTTACGGAGGCTACGTTGACTCTCGTCCCCTGAATATTGGTGACTCTGTACGTTGAACCACCGAGAAGAATGACATCTCCTCCACGAAGGTTCGATACGAAGGAGCCTGAAAGTTGACCAAGAATTGAACCTTCAGCGTTGAAGACGAGATAAGAATTGTCAGGTGCAATGGTTCCGATGTTCGTGTAATAGATCATTCTCGCATAACCACGCTTCCCATAGGTATTTTCTTCCCAATCAATCCATACACGACGTTCTTCTTCGAGCATGTCAAGAACTTCAATGAAATCATCGTATGCAAAGTTTCTATAATTCCATGCACTTGAAACAATTTCGTACGCTTCATCAATATCGATTTGATTGATGATTACAAGCCCAATAAGAAATTGAGCAACAACGTCAAGGCAGTTTTCAGGGAAGTCTAGGCGATCCATGTCACCTGTTTGAATGGCTGCTTGAAGAGCTGCGAGTTCGATGAGGTCATCAACACTGGAAGGTAAAAATCGAGCACGTGGAATCCCTCCAACATGGTGGCCTGCTCTTCCAATACGTTGCAATGCTGTGGCGATATCTCCTGGAGAGCCAAGTTGAATGACCATGTCAACTGTTCCAATGTCGATACCCATTTCGAGTGATGATGAAGTAACGACAGCACGTAAGTGTCCTTTCTTCAGTTTCTGTTCGACATCGAGTCGAATCTTTTTGTCCATTGAACCGTGATGGCCTGCAATTAAATCTCCAAGATGTGGCCGAAGTCGTTGAACGAGTGTTTCGGTCATTTTCCTTGTATTTGCAAATACGAGAGTTGTCGTGTGGGCAGTAATCAAATCTGCAATCACGTCAATATTGGCATCTAATATTTTCAAAACAGCCATGTCACTAAATTTTTGATGCGGAATGATGATGTCTAAATCCAGTTCTCTTGAACCAGATACCTTCGCGATGTGAACCTTTTGTCCATCGCCGCGAGATTCACGATCGTCACTGGCAACAAGATACTCTGCTACCGTTTCCAAAGGTTCCATTGTTGCTGAAATTCCGATACGTTGAACCGGTCTGTCAAGAAGTGTATCGAGGTAAGCAAGCGTGAGGGCCAGATGGACACCTCTTTTTGTTGGAACTAAGGAATGTAATTCATCAATAATCATGTATTCAACATCACTAATGATCGGTTGGAATCGTGGCGATGTTATCGCTATGGCTAAACTTTCAGGAGTTGTGATAAGTATGTGGGGTGGATTTCGAAGCATCTTTTGCCGTTCAGATTGAGGTGTGTCACCAGTTCGCAAACCTACTTTAATCTCTTGAGCACGATCAGGAAGGAATCGTTCAGAAATCTCAGTCAATGGTCCAATTAGATTCTTTTGAATGTCGTTTGCCAATGCCTTAATCGGTGAGATGTAAACACAATGAATTCGTTTTTCCAATTTCCCGTCGAGTGCTTTACGAACGAGTTGGTCGATGATCGTAAGGAACGCAGTAAGTGTTTTTCCAGATCCAGTTGGTGAACATAGGAGTAAATGTCCACCATCCATAATCGTAGGTATAGCGAGTTTTTGTGGACGTGTGAAATCAGGGAATTTTTCAACAAACCAATTTCGAACGGGTGGGCATAATTTTCCCAAAAGAACCTCTGTATCGTAGGGATTATCCAGATACTCTATCTCAGGCATTTTTTATTCACCAATCTCAGTGGTGCGAGAGCGTTGGTACTGTACATATGATACTTTCGTTGAATGCTTAAGCCCAACCAATTCCTTTCTTCCCCCAGCGGGTTACGGATTCCGTCGGTGGATCATTGCTGGAAATAATCAATGGTGATTGGATTGCAATTGGAGGTAATGGGACTTCATGAAGCGCTTTTGTTGGACATGACCCTATGCAGGAAAGACATCCCACGCATTGGCTGGCAAGAACAATGACTGGTCTTTTCTTGTGTTTCCTGTCTTTTGGAGAGTTTTCCATCGGTAAAAGGGCCTCGAACGGGCAATGGGGGATGCACAGGTCACAGCCAGTACAATCATCCTCAATAATCGCAACCATCGACTGGCCCATGATTGAACTAAACGCCTCTGGTTTTTGAATCCAAGCCTTCTTCCTTGTGGTGAACTTGAAATGCCTTGTCCAACAGCAACCCTCACGGGGAAACTTGAATGTCTGACGAAGCACGACTTGAACGACTTCAAGGTATGTTGAGGCAACGAGGGATATTGCTCCCTGCTTTCGACCTTTACGGAGGTGCCAAAGGGTTGTACGATTTCGGTCCTGTTGGTGGACGACTTCGTTCAAAAATCAACCAAGCTTGGCTCAATCACTGGAACAGTTTGGGGAATGTCGTAGAGATATCATCTCCAACAGTAACGCCCTATGAGGTGCTGGAAGCAAGTGGCCACGTCGGAGAATTTTCGGATTTTATGACTCAGTGTGGAGAGTGTGACGAAGCAAGTCGTGCTGACACGTTACTCGAAGAACACCATCCAAACCCCGATGCATTGAATCTTAGCGACTTGCAATCTCTGCTTGATGAGGTGGGCCCCAAATGTCCTGCATGTGATGCTGTTTCATGGTCGAGAATTGAAGCACAAAACCTGATGTTTTCAACAACAATTGGAGCCGGTTCTTCCGGAAGACCCGGTTTCATGCGCCCTGAAACGGCTCAAGGAATGTTCACGATGTTTCCTGCGTTGTATCGACATTTCAGAGAACAGTTGCCATTTGGCGCCATTCAAGTTGGCAAAGGCTATCGAAATGAAATTTCACCGCGACAAGGAATGATTCGACTTCGTGAATTCAACATGGCTGAAATGGAATATTTCATTGATCCGAACAATCAGGAAACTCATGATTTCTCAAAATGGGGGAGCATCACTATGGCATTGGTTGATGGGCATGGCGATCTTCACAATTATTCTCTAAGCCAAGCAATTTCTGAGGAATTAATTCGTCATCAAACCGTTGGTTTCTTTATGGGTAAAACATACGATTTCCTAATTGATTTAGGAATTGATTCAGAGAAGATACGATTCAGACAACATGCACCGGATGAAATGGCGCACTATGCTTCAGATTGCTGGGATGTTGAATTATTTGGCTCATATGGGTGGATAGAATGCGTAGGTATTGCCCATCGTGGTTGCTATGATCTCGAAGCGCATGAGAAAGCTAGTGGAAAAACACTTCGTGCACGCAGAGAATATGCTGAACCTAAAATCATTGAAATCGACGGTTGGACCATTGACGGCGGCATAGCAGGACCTGCCTTTAGAGCCGACGCTGGACAAGTAAAGACACTTGTCGAAGCACTGGAATTAGATACCGAATTCCCGACCGACGTAGTACTCAACGATGGGCGAAGTCTAACGGTCGAATCTCAACATGTGAAGCGGATTCAAAAAACTGTAAAGGAAACTGGTGAATGGTTCATACCTCACGTAGTCGAACCAGCATTCGGTATCGATCGTATTCTGTGGCATGTTCTCGATCATGCTTACGATGAATCTGAAAAGAGTGGGGAACCGTATCGTATGCTAAAATTATCATCACTGGTTGCCCCTGTTGACGTCGTCATTCTTCCATTGTTTGAGAAAAATGGGATGGATGAGATTGCTTCAGAATTGCACAAGCAATGCTGCATGATTCCTAACCTTGTTTCAATGTACGATGCAAGTGGTTCAATTGGCAAGCGCTATGCTCGTGCTGATGAGATCGGCGTTCCCCTTTGCATTACAGTCGATCATCAATCTGTTGAAGATAACACCGTTACAATGCGTACAAGAGATGATGGTTCGCAAGTACGGATCTCAATCGATGAATTACCGTTTCTTTGATTCGAAGAAGCACCTTCAAGAACCGCCGACATAATGAGTAGATATGAGCGGCGCATCAGACTGGACTGAGCGCCATCGTCCAATGTCAGAGCACCAATTGGAAGGCAATGAAATTCAACGCCGTCATATTCGAGAGTGGCTTGATGGATGGGTCAATGGAAATCCGAAGAAGAAAGGAATCTTACTCGTTGGACCACCTGGAGTTGGGAAGACAACAGTAGCTCGGGCAATAGCACATGATATGGGTTGGACGGTGATTGAACTGAATGCAAGTGATTCAAGAAATGCAGTTGCTATTCGCAAGGCCGCCACACAAGGCTCGACTCATCGATCACTATTCCACGATCCCAATAAACCTCAACAAAGGACTCTCATCCTCCTCGATGAAGTTGATCATATTGGTGGCGGATTACGCGCTGTAAGTGAAGACCGAATACGCAAGGAACTCGAAGGAGATGACCCCGTATCACTCTCTGGAGATTCAGGCGGGAAAGCAGAGTTGTTACGACTTCTCGAAGCAACCAAACAACCTGTGATATTAGCCTGCAATGATGTCATGGGATTGTGGGGACGGTCGTCATCTACGTGGAGAAATACCAAGGATCGATTCTCTAAGCACCTGATTACGATTAATTTTGATCGTGTTTCAAATGAGGCACTTCGCCGTATTGCTCGGCGAGTACTTCGGGAAGAGAATATCGATTTTACACAAGATGCAATTGAAACTTTAATTCAAGGGAATCATGGAGATTTACGGGCCTTAGTGCGTGATTTACAAGTTATCTCAACAGGTTCCGTCTCTTCTCTAACGAAGAACCAAGTGGCTGAACATCTTGATGCAGGGGTTCGAGATGTTACTACTGAAGTTTTTCCAGGCATGGAGAATCTCTATCGCTCACGCACAGCTGAAGAGGCTGTTCAACTTGGAAGAACAATCGATAAACAGCCTTCTGATCTAATGAACTGGGTTCATTGGAACAACTCTTCTCTTTTCGGTAATAACTCAATTCAAATGGCTTCAAAGGCCCTTGTAGTGGCGGATAAATCTGTAGAGAGTCGATACAGAGACTTGGCTCATCACTCCTCTTACTGGACCCTTCATCTCTCCTCACTTTCAGCAAGTGTTGCGAACTCTACACCAATTGAAGGACGTATCTACGCAAGTTATCCTAACTATCTGCGCCGTTCTGGATCATGGACACGTCCCGCTATCATTTCTCATCTTTCCGATATGTCGAAAACGAGTAAGTCGACCGTGCGTCGAGAGTTTTTGCCATTATTATCGGCACTAAGTAGAGAAGATTCTGTTATTGGAGATCCAAACGATTTTGCAATTTCACTCTCTTTAGGACTAAGTTCACAAGAACATGCTACACTATGCAATATGCCTGTTAGTCGAAAATCTACTAAGGCCATGATGAAGGCTTTTGATGAAGCAGAACAGAAGTGGAAGGAACCAATTGTTGCTCAGATCATTGAGCCTGCAGAGGAACCTGTAGAAGAAGTCGCTGAACCTGCCGTTGAAGAACCAACCATCGATTCAGCTCAACGAACTCTATTTTGACTCTTCAATAGGTTCTCTCGACATCATTCTACGTAATCTAGACAGAGCAGATCGGTTCGTTTGGTCTCTTGATTCAGACTTCCATGTGTGTGGATGGAGCAAGATAACAGCTGTGAGCAGTTCAAGTCGGCCAAACCACATAAGAATTGATGTTAGAATCAACGACATTGAATTCATGTTCGCCCATGTTTCTGTCGGGCCGTAATCTCCGAGTGCTGGTCCTGTATTTCCAAGACTTGAAGCAACAACTGAGAGAATTGATTCGAAATTAGAATCTGGCATTATAATTGCCAATGCAAACGAGGAAATCGCAAATAAACCAATCCAAACAATCAACATTCCAATAATAAGGCCGAGTTGATGGCTACCAACAACTTGAGAATTCATACGAATAGTTTCAACTTTTCTCGGTTGTGCAATTCGAACAAGTTCCCTCATTGCAAATTTGAATGCGAGATTAATTCTCAGCAATTTAAGTCCTCCAGCTGTTGAACCCGCTGATGCCCCGACAATCATGAGAACAAATATCAAAAATTGAGTTACAACAGGCCACTGCATATAATCTGCAGTTGAAAATCCGGTGGATGTGCCAATGGACACTACTTGGAATAGACTATCGATTAAGGTGTCTTTAGTCGAATAATCTCGGGTCGCTAGTAAGGCTATGGAGATAAACAAGAAAGATGTAAAAATATAGACAAGATAATTGTTAAATTCTTCATCTTGTGTGGCTTTCTTGAATTGCCCTTCTCGAATGAACCATAAAAGTGTGAAATTGACACCACCTAGGAACATAAATGCAGTTACGATCAATTTCACAATATCTGAATCAAAATGGCCTATGCTTCCATCGTATGTAGAAAATCCTCCTGTCGGCATTGTTGTCAAAGAATGGTTTAAGGAATCAAACCAATCCATTCCTCCAATTGACAATAAGAGAATGAATTCCAAAACGGTGAGAAAAATGTACAACCCCCAAAGTGCGCGAGCAGTCTCTTGTAATTTCGGCTTCAATCTAGATAAAGAAGGACCGGTTAATTCAGCACGAGCAAGTGCCATTCCTCCGCCAATAACTCGTGATAAAATCATCATACCTAGCATGATAATTCCCATTCCACCAAACCATTGGGTAAGTGAACGCCATAGCAACAATCCTCTCGGTTGTTGGTTAATGCAATCCATACCTGGTAAACAATTTGGACTCATTGATGTAGAAATTACTGTTGCCCCTGTCGTAGTAAAACCTGACATCGATTCAAACCATGAATTAACCGCACCCCTTAGAATATCCGATACATCTGATCCATCTGTGAATGGACCGTGAAATACACCACCCAACCAATACGGTAGAGCACCTATGAGCACGGCCAATGGCCAAACTAATGCGACAGCAGCAAATGCCTCTTTATCTCTTAATCTGGTATGTGTATTCGTACGAGTTCCAAATCTTAGCATTAAGAATCCAATAATGAGAGAAAGTATGGCAGGGACAGTAAAAGCTCTCACAGCTAATTCCCAATCATCCAAAAGCCCGGTAATAATTGCGCATGCCACAAGTGGAATTGTTAGCGCAACCAAAGTCCACCCGAGAATGAGGCCTAGGACATCGAATCTCATGATTACACCTTAAATCTCTTTTCAAGATCTGTGACTCTATCTGGTCGGCAGAAGAGGATTAACCGATCACCATCGACGATCGTTTTGTCTCGAGAAGGCCGTAGCGTTTCCCAGCCTCCAATGGTATTTCTTCGCTGAATGAATGCTATTCTTGCCCAATCTGGCAAACCAGCATTGCTAATTCGTTTTCCAACAAACTTCGTTTCACTCGATACTGGCAGACTTATACCAACAATATCGGGTATGTTCGATAGAATCGCATATGCACCAGATGCTCTTGTGTGTATGTGAGCAAGAATATTATCAACTGCAACGCGCTTAATGTCAACTGCGAATGTAATTCCCATCCGTTGGGTGACTTTGACCAAGTCCGAATCTTTCAGAATTAAACCTGTTCGAGTAACACCCATGTCGTTCGCCAATAATGCAGCAGCGATTGAGATGTGGTCGTCATCCAATGCAGCAATTGCAATGTGATGTTCGTTAATTCCAATTTCAGTAAGGATGTTCCGATCGAGGAAATCACCATGAATCACCTCAAGGTTAGCATGAGCCCCTACAACAGAACCTGACAAGTTATTTGCGATGTTCAAATCTCTTTCAATCACAGTTACGAAAGCCCCGCTTCGCAACCAATCTTCTGCAATACGTTTTCCAATTTCAGTGGCTCCAATAATCGCAACCTTCGGTTGAGCAGGGAAATCAATTGACTCATGTCCGAATGAGGTTAATATTCGACTGAATGAGGCCAACCCAGTTGTTGCTACAGCAATACGATCTTTGGGCATCAGTGTGAAATCTTTTGTTGGGACAATACTGATTTCCCCTTCTCGTTTTACTCCAACAATTAACGGCAATCCACCTTCAACGCCCAAGCTTGCATCTGCAAGAGTTTGATAGATGACTTTCTCAGCATTTTTTGTTACATTCAATTCGATGATGTACGCTTCATGTCCAAACGGAATGACTTCTTCAATTGCAGAGGAGCGTAGCCCAGTTGCAAGTCGGCGAATTGCACCATCGACTGGATCAATCGCATAATCAACCGAAGCCCACCGATTCAAATGTCCTTGCGAATGTTCGTTAACATAATGTGGATTTCTAAATCGACCTATGGAGAGAAGAGTATTTTGAATTGATGAACCGTTCTGTCTTTTGTGTTCATCTTCAGCAAGTGCACAAGCAATCAGGTTTCTGTCGTCTGAATCCGTAACAGCAACAAACACTGTCGCATCACCGATACCAGCCTCCATGAGTGATTCACGAGATGTGATGTCCCCATGAATTACAAGAGCATCAAGTGACTGAGCATTCTTAACAGCCCTTGAATCATTATCGATAAGGACGACATCCATTGTTTCTGCACGCATAGCACGAGCTAATTCAGCCCCTACTCTTCCAGCACCACCAATAATTACTCGCATTTTCTCATCACCTCATTGATAGACGGGGAACTTTCCACCGCCGTAATTGATTGCTCCCACCGTGTCAAAAGTACGATCACGAACAATATCTACATCATCATTATCAATGTCTGAGAATAACAATGGTCTGTAGAATGCATTGATGTAAGTTCCAGTTGGATCTGGTTTCTCAATCCAATCGATAAGTGCAGAAGATGTGTGAAGCAGCCACTTGTTGTTGGTAACATCAACAGACGCCTCAACAAAACACGTGTTCAATTCAATATTATTATCTTCACACCACTCATCAGACATCGGAAGTTGGATGTATCCCCATGCGTGTGCTTCCCATTCTGTAAACGATTTACTCGATAAGACTCCAAATACATACCATCCTGGAACTCCACGTACTCTGAGCATGCTTAGGAATGCATTGGTTTGTTCATCACAATCACCGGTACCAGCCCCTAAACAACTCGGTCCGCTGCGTGAAGGAGATGGTGCATTGTCATCATACTCGATGTTGTCTCGTATGTAGTCAAACGCTCCACGTACGAAGTCATACACGTTGTCATTGCCATCTGGCAGATTGCTCTCCACACTTGCGACAGCAGAAATTACGTTTGCAGCAGCTCCATCAATGGCATAATCATACTGATCTAAACGGTTCTTGTTGTACCATTTAGTGGCAGTGAATGTATTCTCTCTAACGCCATCTCCTCGGTTTGCAAAATCAGCAAATGTCCCACTGCTTTCAGAAGTAATTCCAGTGGTAAATCCAGGTACGGTTGGGAGGATATTGTCTGAATCTCCATCCCAAGTGTAAGATTTCGTTTGAATAGTGGTTTGATACTCAAATGTTGTAGATTCAGATGGCCCTAGATTTACCTTGACTTTAACGCAAGGCCCACCTATGCAGAAGTTATTACCAGTTCCAGATGTACCCGGCCACCATACTTCATGCCCACTCGACGTGACAATTTTATCATCAATCATGCGTGGAGGGATTCCATCGAGTGGGATGTTGATTGTTTGCCCGTCAATAACGAGGTCAATCTTCACAACATCTTGGATCACTTGGTTTGGAACAGGAGTGGTACCGTCAGTGTAGACAAAGGTAGACGTTTGCCCTTCAAGAGCCATAATATTGGGTGATATCGGTAACGTTTCGAGCAGGTACTCTTCAGAATTGACATCGGCATTGGACACTGAAACAATTCGGTTAAGGGTATAATCAGCATCAACATCGTAGACCATGTAGCCGAGAGTTGGATTTTCGAGAAACTCTTTGAGATCTCCAACTTCAGACAGAACGTGTTCTCTTGCTTGAGGTGAGAGCATGATAAACGCAACGAGTCCTAACATCACTAGAGTTCTAAAACGATTTCTTCCACCTTTGAGGATGTTCTTACTTCGGCCACGTTCAGTTTGGACATAACCTCGTCGTTTTGGAGCCGTTGTCATTTTGTACGTATTGACTCGATCATTACGGTCAAGTTGCAACTCAATTCTCTGTTTCATGATGCTACTGCTAGCAAGCACTCTACCACAAGAGTAACAGATGGTATCACCATCCATTGTCGGAGATTCACAGTAAGGGCAGGAGCCCATAGAGAATTGGTTAGCCATTCATCGTTTAATGGTTGTGTGAGATGACCGACCAATCCATTGATAGGTGAAGTCAAAGCGGAATTTTCATTCTTGCTCGTCATTTGATGTGACTGGATCAAAGAAAACGGTACCCTGCGGCGGCTTTTCATTTTGGTTCTGCTTTGCAGCATTCGCTTCACGAACCTTATCTGCTTGCATTCTGCGCCAACGTCGTTTTCCTTCTTTAGGAACTGAGTCCCAAACCCACTTTTCTGCATTATCTTTCACAAGAAGAACTGGAGGGATAATGAATACCCATGCTAATGGATTAAACCATGCAAAGTAAAACATCGTAAGAGAGAGTGTCCGCCAAAAAGTGGTTCGTAATATCGCCCCCCACCGCTTACCTTTGAGCATAAGAGTCCCATGGAATGTAGTGATTAATCCTTCGACTCGAGGCGCAAAAAATGCAAGCGATAGAATGGTAATGTAATCCCAAATTTGATCCATTTCAGTAGCCAGTTTTCTTTGAATGAGAACAATGGCTAACATGCCCCCTACAGCAAGACCAAGAGCCCACCCGCTTGTTGCTTGCGAACCACCTTTTCTTACCCGCTGTCTTCGAAGTAAAAGGTGCATTCCAATGGTTCCTAAAAGAGGTACAAGTAGGAACTGAATAATGTTTAATTCACCATTTCCTGAATCTAATACTGCTGCTTCATAATATGGAATGAACAAAGAATTGTCTGCATAGGACGCGTATGCTCCACCAAGTAAAATACCCCAGAAGACCTGATTCCAAGCAGTGGGGAGGTCATAGAAACCTGCATACTTCGTCATCACGCCACGCCATCCAAGCGTCATTCCAACAAGGCCGCACACAGCGGCGATTTGAAACACCAGGAATTGAGAGACCACGACCTTCCCTATTCCCTCGTATACATGAATGCATAGGAAAAATCGAAGGGAATGAGTTCAAACACCTCCTATGTTTGAGATGACCATGGCGAGATTACTCTTATTCGGTGGAAAAGGCGGTGTTGGTAAAACAACAACATCTGCCTCAACAGCAGTATGGCTCGCAGATTCAGGTCTTCGAGTCCTTCTTGTTTCGAGTGATCCTGCTCACTCCACTTCCGATTCACTTGGAGTTGAACTCTCTTCTGAACCCACGCCTGTAGAAGGGGTTCCTGGACTCTTTGGACTTGAGTTAAATCCCGAAGCAAAGTTATCGAGTTTTATGCCTAAATTAGGTGAAAGTCTGTCAGGTATGTCATCCTCTCCACTCTCTGCCTTAGGGGGATTTGGAGGAATGTTTGACTCGGATGCAAAAGAAGAGATGGCTTCAATTAAAGATGAAGTTGAGACCAGCGAACTTATTCTCCCAGGTCTAGACGAAGCTATCGCATTTGATGAACTTCTCAAGCACGTAGAGAACCCTCTTTGGGATGTTATTGTATTCGATACAGCACCTACTGGCCATACACTTCGATTCCTATCTCTTCCAGAATTGATTGAAGCATGGTCTGGACGCTTGTTGAGAATGATGCGCGTTTCTGGTGGAATACGATCTATGTTGTTTGGAAGGAAACAGAGTCAAGCTATGAAGGATGAACTAGAACGCTTCCGTCGACGAGTTCTACATGTTCGCAGAGTCTTAAGTGATGAATCCACGACTTCATTCACGTTGGTTACAATTCCAGAACGCATGGGTGTCAATGAAACGCTAAGAGCGAATACATCATTGAAAGAATACGAATTGCCAGTAACGGGATGTTTAGTCAACCGCGTTACACCTGAACTTGACCATCCATTCTTAATTCAAAGACGTAAGGAAGAACAAGGCCACATTAAGGAATTGAATGAACAACTTGAGATTCCAGTCACAACTATGGATTTATTCGATGGTGAAATTCAAGGGCTAGAACGTTTAAGATCGTACGGAGAATTGCTTTATGGAGACGTAAGTGTGTTAGGAGAAAATCTCGGTCCATATGAAATCGGGGACAGACTCACTCACACGGTTCACCGAGGCATGTATGTTGAATCCGATTCTGATGTAGAACGCATTTACTTGCATTTCCCAGGATTGGATAGAGATGATCTCTCGTTGCGAAGTGAAGAAGGGATTCTCTATGTCGGCGTCAATGGACGTGAGCATGAGATTCCTACGAAATCTCCTGCGAAATCAAGCAACGTAAAAGCAAAATTGGAAGATGATGTTCTTCTTCTCGAGGTTCCTATTTGGGAATGAACAGCCGTTGAATTGAAAATACATTGATGGGTGGGGTAACTATGGCGCTCGAAGGATTATCCAGAGGCATTTTCCGTTCTCTTGGTTTTCTAAAGAGTAAACGACGTCTTGATGAGGATCAACTCAAAGAGATGACTAAGAGTCTTAGAAGAGCACTTCAAGAAGCCGATTTCAACGTTCGTCAGACCAAGGAGATTGTCGATAGACTTGAGGAAAGAATGCGTGAGGAAGAGCCTCGACCTGGCGTAGATTTGCAAACACATGCAATGAATATCCTCTATATGGAATTGGTACGCCTATTGGGTGGTAACCATGAGTTCCAACCCCGAGGAGCAACCCTTCTCTTGGTCGGTCTTTACGGTCAAGGTAAAACCACTACCACTGCAAAACTTGCTGAATGGTATCGAAAGAAGCATGGATTGAGAGTCGCTGTCATTGAAGCTGACGTACATCGACCTGGTGCGTATGCTCAACTTTCACAATTACTCGAAGATTCCTCAGTAGTTGTCTATGGTGAACCTGATGAAAAGGATGCAACAAAAATTGTTCGAAATGGATTAGCAGCATGCGCTTCAGCAGATTTGGTTATCGTTGATACTGCTGGGCGCCATCAGTTGGATGAGGAACTTGTTGTTGAACTTGAAGACATTGCTTCAATCACACGTGCAACAGAGCGCTGGCTCGTTATTGATGCACAAGTTGGCCAAGCAGCAGGTCCAGTTGCTGCATCCTTCCACCAGTTAGCAGGCGTTACTGGAATTGTTGTTACCAAACTTGACGGTACCGCACGTGGTGGTGGTGCCCTTTCAGCAGTTGCTGCAACAGGTGCTCCTTTGGTGCACATCGGTGTTGGAGAGAAAATTTCCGATCTTGAAAAGTTTGAAGCAGACCGATTCATTTCTCGTCTTCTTGGCATGGGTGACATTCGTGGACTCATCGATTTGGCTCCTGAAGACATGGATGAGGAAGAAGCCATGCGTCTTACTCAACGAATGATGTCTGGCCGATTTACCCTCAATGACATGTACAAACAGATGGAAATGATGGCCAAGGTGGGTACGATTGACAAGCTTATGTCGTTCTTACCAGGCAACATGTTTGGAGGTCTTGGAGGGATGTCAAAATCACAAAAAGAAGCTATGCAAGGCAATCTTGACCGATACCGTACCATCATGGATTCCATGACAGGTTGGGAAAAGAATGAGCCGGCTAAAATCAAAGCAGAACGGATACAACGCATTGCACGTGGTTCTGGAGTCAAAGAAAAGGATGTTAGAGAACTTATTGCTCAATGGAAGCGTTCCCGTAAGATGATGAAGGGAATGGGTGGGAATCGTAAACTCAACAAGCAGATGCGACAGATGATGAAGGATGGAGATATGGATATGGATCCATCTTCATTTGGAATGTAATCAATAGGTCTTAGCTAATAGAACACGTCGAGTCGTTTCAACTCCAGTCATATGACACGGTTGAGGCACTTCAAATTCGTCTGTAGCATCTCCAAGGAACGTTAAACCAGTTGCCCGTTCTATGATTTCGGAATGTGCATCGGTTCCAGCAAATGCAAATTCGTAGATATGACCGTCTTCAATTTCTCCTTGCATTGACCATACTCCATCTGTTTCCACAAACGCAGGCAACGGTTGAATCACATCATCCATGTGTTGAATCGAGCGGGCTCGAAGAACATCTGCAACCTCATCCAAGCATCTGTTCGCTTCAGATACAATTGATTCAATACTCAATGGCTCTTTTCCACCAGTTCTTTTGGTTGCAAAAGCGTTGCCTTCAGCGACATCTCTCGGTCCAATGTCGAGACGCAATGGAACACCTTTGATCTCCCAATCATAGTATTTCTGACCTGGATGTAAATCTCGAGAATCAACGTGAACACGTAGTCCAGCATTACGCAATGTATCTGCTACATCATGAGAGATGGCTACAGTGTCTACATCTGAATTCTTTCGAATCATTGGACAGATGACCACCTGCCAAGGTGCAATCGCTGGTGGCATAATCAATCCTGAATCGTCTCCATGCATTCCTACGACTGCTCCGAGCAATCGTTCTGACATACCGTAGGTTGTTTGATGAACATGTTGTTGTTTAGCATCTAAATTTTCGTAAGTGATGTCGAAGGCCTTTGCCCATTGATCTTGATAGTGATGACAACTTGCAACTTGCAATGTTCTGCCATTTGGCATAATAGCATCGATACCTATTGTGTAGTGTGCTCCTGGGAACGTATCCCAAATCGGTCGCTTGGCCTTAATGATTGGTAAACATAGAATGTTCATGATTTTATCAACAATCTCTAAATCTTGTTGGATTTGTTCTGTAGCATCCTCTTCCGTTGCGTGAGCTGTATGTGCTTCAAAGAAATGTATTTCACGAACACGAATAAAAGAACGTGTTTGTTTTGTTTCATACCGAAACGTATTGACCATTTGGTACACTTTGAGAGGTAAATCCTTGTGTGAGCGAATCCAAAGAGGGAACATAGTGTACATCGCTGTTTCACTTGTAGGTCTGAGGAACATAGGCACATCAAGTTCATTTTCTCCTGCGTGTTTTACCCAATAGACTTCTTTTTTGAATCCAGCCTCATCTTCTTCATCTCTAAGTTCATCAGGATCAACGCCTTCTTCTCTTGCACGTTTTAGTCGTGCAACAAGTGCATTTTCCTTTTCAAGTAGATCTTCGGGAATTAAGAGAGGAAAATTCACTTCCTCATGCCCGGTACGATCCATTTCTGTATGTGTCAATGAGTCGATTTGTCGCATTGCTTTCCAGCCATACGGTCGCCAGACGTCCATCCCTTTGATTGGATACCGTTTGTCTACGAGATCTGCAGCCTCGACAATAAATGGATACCAAGCATTGAAATCTTCGACTTTCGAAGGAATTCCTCGCTTTGCCTTTGCTGGATTGCCCATGAGTGATTGGTCGAACCTCTTGCTCATCAAGATGACGGCTGAATTTCCACATTTTCTGAGGAAATGAGGGCAATAACTGCAGCACCACACCAAACGACTTCGAGTATGAAAAATGCCCATTCAGAAATCAAATATGCACGTATGGCGAGTAATCCTGAACCAAAGGCCATGAGGAGCAAATAGATCTTGCCTTTACTCGATAAAGCATCTCTCGTCTCCAATAAAAATGCCATGAGAATACTGGCCATACCGATGTATGCCAAAAGTTCTGAAATTAGATCCGACATGGAATCACGAAGATTTTCGTAACAAGAAAATGGCGACTAGTAGGGAAACACAAGCCACAATATCTGGAATGCCAATGATGTTTTCTGTTACAGGTTGACTCCATCCGTTGATTGAATCAAGTTGGTACAGTTCCATTAAGTTCATTTTCGTGTTCCCTTCATCAGAACATGCAGGAGTGCATGCTGAACCTACAAGCGATGAGAATGCACCGAAGAGATTGGCTACAACAAATACGAGGCCTGCCATAGACATGTAACTTAACGCACCAAAGGATTTTGACTTACCTTCAATCGGTGGCAAAGGCATTGGCGCAGAAGGCAATGGAACTTCTGGAGATGGAGCAGGTGGGTGTGCAAGAGCAACATCACCAATCACTTCAATCATCATATCAGTTGATGGTAGAGGTGCAGAAGGAAGTGAGTTTTCCTCAAAATCTCTCAATTTTTTAGGAGCAACGGCTTGTATCTTGATGCCGTAAAGACGGTCAGCGAGGGATGCAAGTGTCGGGTCTTCAGCAAGATCAGCAGCATCAAGTTCTCCGTCGAGAAGTTGTTGTAACCGTTCTTCCACACTCGTCATTTAGAGTCCTCGCTGTGATGTGCTGGAAGCCCATCATTGATGAAGCCTCCTTTTGCAAGATGTTCGGTAATTCAAGCGTTTCCTGCGGCTTCAACTTCAGCCCAGTCCCTCATGAATCCTTCTAATCCACGGTCAGTCAAAGGGTGAGTCATCAATTGCTTGAAAATTTTGGCTGGCATTGTTGCTGTGTGCGCTCCCAGTTGCATGCATTGGAGCATGTGAGTTGGGTGGCGTATGGAAGCTGCTAGTACTTTGGTGGAGATGTCATATTTTGACCAGGTCTCCATTATTTCAGCAATTAGATTCATTCCGTCATGGCCTGTATCATCGATTCGACCAATGAACGGCGATACGTATGTAGCGCCAGCTTTAGCAGCCATGAGGGCTTGGGAAGTTGAAAAAATTAAGGTTACGTTGGTATCAATTCCCTCTTCAGTGAGAACTTTGGTTGCAGCAAGACCTTCTGGAGTACATGGGATCTTGATAATCACGTTTTCAGGCAATTCACTTTTGAGTTGTCGTGCTTGCTCCAACATTCCAGCTGTGTCCATCGCAGTTACTTCTGCTGAAATAGGTCCTGAACAGATGCTTGCTATTTCTCGAACAACTTCTTTGAAATCTCTTCCGCTTTTCTTAATGAGCGATGGGTTGGTTGTTACGCCATCGAGTATACCCCAAGCGGCTATTTCTCGAATTTCGTCTACGTCGGCTGTATCAAGGAAGAACTCCATGTAGAACGCTCGTGTGGGCGCTCCTTCAATGTGACGGATGCCTTACTTGCGTTGAATTGCACGACGTGCAGCGTTTGTGATGTGAGGGGCGCTCAATTCCATTAATTCAAGCATCTCATCAGATTGTCCGGATTCACCGAAGCGATCTTTGACACCAACACGTTCCAATGGTGTCGAAGAAGTCATTGAGAGATGCTCCGCAACTGCTCCACCAAGACCACCAATAATTGAGTGGTCCTCTGCTGTAACGATGCATCCGCAACGCTTGGCAATATTATCGATGAGAATTGTGTCTAGTGGTTTGATTGTATGCATGTCGACTACAGTCGCATTTATTCCCTCTTCAGCGAGCATCTCTGCAGCCTTTAGGGCTTCTGAGACGAGAACTCCACATGCTACGATAGCTACATCATTGCCGTTTTTTAGTTCAATACCTTTGCCAATCTGAATCGAATCCTCTGGAACGTCATCATACAAAACTGGTGTTTTGTTTCGTGCAGTTCGCATATACGACGGATTAGGAGATGCAGCAAGGCGCTTGGTTAAGATGCGCGTACTTACTTCGTCGCTCGGGTGCATTACTGTAACATTAGGAAGCGTTCTGTAGATTGCTAAATCCTCGATAGATTGAGCAGAGGAACCGTCGGTACCTGTGTGTGTACCGCCGTGGGAACCGCAGAGATGAACTGCAAGTTTTGGTCGAGCAACACCATTTCTCATTTGTTCAAAGGCCCGCTCTGTGAATATGGCAAATGTTGACGCAAACGGAATATATCCACTTGATGCCATACCAGCTGCAACTAAGAGCATGTTTTGTTCACCAATTCCGCAAGAAATTGTTCGTTCAGGATACGCCTTTCTAAAATGGAGTGATTTCGTTGATTTACCGAGATCTGCTTCCAGAACAACGACCTTTTCATTTTCTGCAAGTTCTAACAATGCTTGTCCGTATCCATCACGAGTTGCTGCCATTCGAGTCAAACACTCACCCCCAATTCTGTAAGGGCTTGAGCATACTGCTCATCATTTGGAGCGGCACCATGGAATGCTGGATTGTCTTCCATGAATGATACACCTTTTCCTTTAACTGTGTGTGCAATAAGAATAGATGGGCCATCATTGGTTTCCGTAAGGAAGTTCATTCCCTCTACAACATCGTTCATGTCATGACCATCAATTTCCTTCACATTCCATCCAAATGCTCTCCATTTTGCTGGAATATCGAACATTCGCATTTGTGTTTCACAAAAATCATCGTTCTGAATTCGATTTCGGTCGAGGATAACTTTGAGATTTCCTAGTTCATGGTGAGCAGCTGCCATTGCAGCCTCCCAAACTGAACCTTCCTGTATTTCTCCATCACCTAGCATGACGAATGCTCTTCTTTCACTTCCATCGAGTTTTGCTGCAATAGCACATCCCATCCCGTATGAGAGGCCCATTCCTAGACTTCCTGCACTGAAATCAACTCCTGGGCACCACTTCATGTCAACGTGGCCTTGGCATACTCCACCAAGAACACGATAGGTGGTCAAATCTTCGTGAGAGATGAATCCTCTTTCAGCAAGAAGAGCGTACATTCCAGGGGATGCGTGCCCTTTTGAAAGAATAAATCTGTCACGATCTTCCCAATCTGGTTGGTCAGGACGGACTCTCATTGTTGTTCCATAAAGCCCTGCTAACAAATCGATTTCAGATAAAGATCCACCTGGATGCCCAGCTTGAGCCCTGTATACCATCTTGACAATTTCAATTCTACACTTACGTGCAAGTTCTTCCAGTTCTTCGATAGTGTGTTGCATGGGCACCAGTAATACTATGCCATCGCCTTTGGCCTTTGATAATTACCGTTGGTATTACTTTGAATTTGGAATGAAAGAACGGACAAATCTTTTCACAGCATGGCTTGCAGTGGTCAATATTTCCTTGCCCAAGTGGCCTCCATTTGGCAAAGCTCTCGTTGCTAGCCACAAAAAGACGCCAACAAACCATGCAAAGAAGAGCAATGAGAGTCCTTGTGGCAATTCAGTTATACCGAATAATACATCGAGATTGATCCCGAGCACAATCAATACAGCAATTAAAACGCCCAAAATAGATTCACCAGCAATGAATCCCGCTCCTATGAGGACACCCCTGCTCTCGACTTCGTATGCGGCTTGTTTTGCATCATCTGATGGCTCTCTATCCAGAGTTCCATCAATTCGTAGATATGCGGAACCGATTGCTATGGATGATAAGATTCCACCGAGCATAATTGGGACACTCAAGCCAAGAGGCAAATAGATTCCAATTGCAACAGACATGACAGGCATAGCAAGACGAATCAACACAACAGCCAATGCAGCCCCAAGAAACACCATTGGTAGGTTCATTTCACCAACAAATGCTCCTTTTACAATTGCACCAATCAGTTCTGCTTGTGGAGCAAACAAAGCCTCACTGCAATCATAGAGGTTTGGAGAGTCAGAACCTTCCGACGCAATAATTCGTTCATTGGTCGCTATACAAGCAGTAGACGATATCTGGAAGGCATTATGGAGGAGACTAATTGTCGGTCCAATAACAAACGCGCCTGTAATGACTCCAATAATTTCAGCAATTTGTTGCCTCCATGGTGTTGCTCCAACCATATGCCCAGTCTTCAGATCCTGCATCACATCTCCTGCAATAGCGGCACTGCTTGCAACTACTGCTGCAATGAGTAAGGTCGCATACATCAATTCCTCTTGTCCGAGACCTAGGAAATATGAACCAACAATCCAAACCAGTCCAACCGTAAACAGCAGTGTTGCAATCGTCATTCCAGATACTGGAGAATTACTTGAACCAACAACACCTGCAATGTAACCTGCAACTGCTGCAAAGAAGAAGGCCACGACAGCCAAAAATAGGGCTCCTGCAAGGGAAAGTATCAACGAACCAGTAATGTACCAATAGAAGAAGAATGTAAGCACAACGAGTACACCGCATACTATTGTAACCCACTTCATTGGCAAATCCTTCTCCGTCCTAAGATGATACTCTTTATCTGATTCACCCTGCTTGAAAGATTTCATTAATCCAGTAAATATTGTCTTGCGCATGCTCCAGAGGGTGTAGATCCCTCCAACGACCATCGCTCCAACTCCAACATAACGAACCTGCTCAAGCCAGAGTTTGTCAAATCCTTCAGCCAATGAAGCTGACTGTGGCCATCCATTTAGGTAACCAAAGAGTGGGACTAGAACCACGAATCCGATGACTCCGCCTAAGAAAATGAAGGAAGCAATGCGAATACCGACTATGAAACCAACAGAAAGTAAAGCAATGGATAAATCCATTCCAGCATACACTCGTGTTTTGAACAATTCAATTGCAGTTTCTGCTTCGCTATGGACCATTTTGAATCCTTTTACCATAAGGCCATAGAGTGCTCCAATTCCAAGAGCATACACAATGGCTAGCGCTCCACTTCCACCTTCTTCACCTGCAACGAGAACTTCACGACATGCAACACCTTCGGGATAGGGAAGTGCTTCTTCTACAATGAACAGTCGTCGTAATGCAATAGTGAACATTGTCCCTAGTAATCCGCCAAGTAGAGCTATTGCCAAAGTAGGGAACCATTGTATGTCAACCCAAATCCCAATGACGAGCATTGCTGGGACGGTGAATATGACTCCTGCAGCAAGCGACTCGCCAGCACTTGCCATTGTTTGAACAGCATTGTTTTCGAGTATACTTACGTCCTTGAACATGGTTCTCAGAATCAGCATCGACATTACGGCAGCAGGTATGCTTGCTGAAACAGTCATCCCTGCATAGAGCCCGAGGTATGCATTTGCAGCAGTCATGAGTACACCAAGCACTATGCCGACTACAATCGCTCTCAGTGTCAATTCCAATGGTTGCTCATCGGCTGGAATATAGGGTCCATCCAATGCGCTCATGCACCTGCCAGTTGTTGATGGTTTGAGAAAGATTCGGATGTCAATTTTGTCAAATAGAATGAAAATCATGAAGTATTTTCATGGGAAGTCCTCCATTATAATCATAAATCACAATGATTCCGAAGGAAACGGGCATCATTGGTTTCGACCAATTTGATTTCCTTGGGTGATAGATTTGGTTCAACAAAATTGGCACGCAATGGACAGTGCAGAAGCACTGACAACTCTTGATTCTAACCCAGAAGGACTCGCCCAATCTGAGATTATTCACAGAATGGAACAATACGGCCCGAATCAACTCGCTCAACCTGAGCCAACATCGGCCATACTTCGATTTCTGAGTCAATATAATGATCCACTCAATTATTTGCTAATTGGTGCTGCTCTGGTAGCACTAGCGATTCATCCTGAACAACCAGGGGATGCTATTTTCATTTTCCTTGTGCTCACTGCCAACGCTGTGTTTGGATTTTGGCAAGAAGGTCAAGCAGAACAAGCGATGGATGCCCTTAAACAAATGAGTATCTCAAATTGTGTCACAATACGAGATGGGTATGAATCAGAAATACCTACAGATTCACTCGTTCCTGGAGACATTGTTAAACTCGAAGAAGGACTGAATGTACCTGCGGATATACGGTTGCTTGAAGTGTATCAATGTCGAGTAGATGAGTCTGCCTTGACAGGTGAATCAGAACCCATTACGAAGCGCGTGAACGCTTTAGATCCAAACACACTTCTTGCAGATCGTAGGAACATGATGTACATGGGTACAACTGTCTCTACTGGAAGAGCTATCGGACTTGTAGTAGAAACCGGTATGCAAACTCAACTTGGACACATTGCAAGTGATATCTCTGAAGCAACAACTCCAAAGACTCCGTTAGAGTTGAAGTTAGAATCCTTAGGGCGATTTCTTGGATTTATCGCGTTAATTGTTGCCGTATTGTTGGT
>Ga0206677_10000096_pt1 | contig 71753 bp, 91 predicted proteins | sample M130m12015metaG_FD_155475 | JGI IMG/M metagenome (GOLD analysis project Ga0206677, IMG submission 155475) | Ammonia-oxidizing marine archaeal communities from Monterey Bay, California, United States - M1 30m 12015 | ecosystem: Environmental > Aquatic > Marine > Intertidal zone | place: USA... | reverse complement strand
ATAAGAAAGTAGGTTCTAAAGAGGGTCAAGACTTTGATGATAAATTGGATTACGACATATTGTCAGACGATGAATTAGCAGATGAATTTGCAAATCCAAAAAACAAAAATATGAAAGTCAAAGACTTATTAAAGAAACATTCAAAAAGACTCAATGTTAATTTTGATGAATCTGTTGAAGAAGGTATGTCACCAGCTGACAAGAAGAAAAGACTTGAAATGATTAAAAAGGCTGTTGAAAAATTAAATGCTAAAAACGATGCAAAAGCAAAAGCTGATTTTCTTAAACAAATGAAAGATATGGTAGATGAAGAAGTATTAAACGAATTAAACTTTTCATACGCTTTCTTTGATAAAGCTGATTTAAACAAATTTATGGTAAAAGCATTAAAGGTAAAAGGACTAACTGTTATTGATAGTGAAAAACAGGCAGGTGGACACTATACAGTTAGAGTTAAAGCTGATGATAAAAAAATCATTGCGAAATCTAATTCACTTGCATTACAGGCAATGTCATAATGAAAAATTTTAAACAACTCAGAAACGACCTATCAGAAAATTATAATCAAGACTTAACTCTTGCTACTAAGAATATAGCAAGGCTTTCTAATAAAGAAAGCGGTCAAGATAAGAAAGACTATCAGGCAGTATCTAGAGCTCTTGCTCAAGGTAACCTCGGTGCAGTTAAGAAAGTAATTAAAGGTATTTCAACAAAAGAAATACAAGCTGATATATTAAACGTCCTCGTAGGTTATAACGACCTAATTGCTAAAATGTATCCTAAAGCAATGTCAGGTGGAAAATTTAAAAGTGGCATGACCGTAGATAAAATGGTTAAAGAAGATGCAGAAACAATTGAAGAAGTAATGTCGCTCGATAGATTAAAAAAGAAGTTTAAAAGAGACATTGATAACTATAATAAAAGAAATAAAGACTTGCCAAAAAACGTAGAGAAGGCACTTCAAATGTTTGCTATTAAAAATGGTGAAATTAAAACTGATGACCCAGAAGAATTTGACGATTGGTTAATGCAAAATATTGAAGAAGCTACTATTGAAGAAGCAAGAATGCCTATGTACAAACAAACTAAGTTTGAAGGTAAAGAGTTCGATAGAAAGAAAGAAATTAAAAGTTTAAAGAACATGCAAAAAGCACTTCATAAACTCGCCAAGATGCAAGATGATATGCAATACACTGCAGAAACGGGTGGAACTAGTAAAGACGGAAATCCAAATGCAATTTATCAAGCTCTAGTAGAATGTGAATGGGCACTATTTGCATACATGGGTGGTATCGAAAGAGGTAAATGGGACGGTACTATAGACATGGATAGAGATTAAATTGAAAGACTTTAAGGAATTTAGAGAAAATAAAGGACCATGCTGGGACGGCTATGTACAAGTTGGTACAAAGATGAAGAACGGCAAAAAGGTTCCTAATTGTGTTCCTAAAGAAGAAGTAGAAGAAGCACCTTTGGTAATGAACGACCTTGATATGGCATCTACACTATTCAAAGATATCAAAGATAAAATGATGAAAAACAATAGGCAAAAGAATAGAGAGAAAAACTGGCCAATGCTTCAGCAACTTGCTTCAATGGCTGGGTTTGGTATAACTAAAAAGGGTCAATCCAAGGAAAAATCGTTCAGATACGATTTAAAGAAAAAGTAATGAAAACATTTAAAGTATTTACAGTAGAGTCAGTCGAAAAAGCAAAAAAGGCTATACAAAAAGCAAAGTATTACGATAAGGGTTGGAGCCCTGATTTCGATAAAGGTGGCTCAGCAAAAGGCGATTGGGCGAAAGCGCATATTGATTTATACAATACAAAAGGCGGTGAAAAAATCATCGATAAAATTGCTAAGAAACATAAAGAATTAAAAGTTGTTAAAATTAGTCGTGAAGAAATTCAAGTTATTGGAAGCTCAAAAGCTATAGCAGACCTGAAAAAAGAATACGGCCAAAATCAAAAGAAAGCCAAAGATAGCAATTGGGAAAAAAGAGTTTGGAGTGCCAAAATATGATGGGTAGTAGACCATATATCGGATTTAAAGCTTTTTATGCAATGGCAACTGAAGAAGATTTACCTAATGAAGGTAAGAACAAAGGTGAATCTTGGGAAGATGGATTTAAAAGAAGAGTTGTAAAAACAACAAAACCTGACCATAAAGAAGATGGTTATAATTGGAGAATTAAAGGTAAGGATAGAGAAGAAGTTACCATTAAGCTATATAAAAAGAAACCCGATTATAAAGAATTTGTAAAACAAATGAAAAGAGTAGCAGGACACGAGTTCGGTGGATAAATTTTTAAATTACATCGAAGAAAGATTTGGAATCTATGAGGGATTAACAGTTCCTTTAGAACAACCTATGATTGAGGGACCAGAGCCAGAGTTAAATAAACCAAGCAGAAGCTCAGGACCAAAGAAATATGTTGTATATGTTAAAAATCCTAAAACAGGAAACGTAAAGAAAATTAATTTTGGCGACGAAAAAGGAGGGTTAACCTCTAAAATAAACGATAGAGACGCGGCAAGAAATTTCGCATCTCGTCATAACTGCGATACTAAAACGGATAAGCTATCACCAGGATACTGGTCATGTAGATTACCAAAGTATGCAAAGGATTTAGGGCTAAAAGGCGGTGGAAACTATTTTTGGTAAAAAACCATATTGGGAAGAAGGTGATATAAGAACCTTTGACCTACAAAGTGATGATGCTGAATATGTTTGGCATCGTGATTTTGAAGATAGAGAAATCGAAGTTCTGGAAGGTGAAGGATGGCAATTTCAAATAGAAAATTGTCTCCCATGGTTGTTAAAGAAAGGAATGGTATTTGATATTAAAAAATTCGAATATCATAGATTAATAAAGGGGGTTACCCCATTAAAATGTAGGGTTTATTTATATGGCAACGGCAGCAGAGCAACGAACTGAACAAGCTAATCGATTAGATAGAATCGAAAAGAAAATTGATATAATGCAAGATGCGATTGTAGCCTTAGCTAGGGCTGAAGAAAAAATCACCACGTTGACCGATTTTGGTAAACAACAAGGAGAACAAATCCTAGCTCTTATAAATAGAGTTGATAGGTTAGAAGACTTAGTTAGAAGTAATGCTAGCACAGTCTCAGTAATTAACAAAATATTCTGGGTAGTCATTGCGGCGGCAGCCACTGGGATTACAGGAATGCTTTTTATGCATTAATAGGAGAATTTAAAAATGGCAAAATTGCATGATAAAGAAACTCAAAGCATTGCTGCTACAGTAAGTGATGTACTTGAGGGTAAAGTAAAGAAAGAGGAAGTTAAATATCCTCACATGATGTATAATCCAAAAAATGGTGAAGGCGTTGAAGTCAAAGATAAGGCTGAACACGAAAAATACCAGAAAATGGGTTGGGGTCATGATAAACCAAAAAATGAATCACCTGAAGAGCCAAAAGCTCCAGACGGAAAAAATGGTCCACAGACTGGTGAAAAAGACTTTAAAGGTAAACATAAGGTCAAAAAATCTGGTAAAACAGTAGACGGCTCTGATGTTAAAGAAGAAGTGGAGGAAGTAACTATCACTTTAGACGAAGCAAAAAAGCCTGGTAAGGGTAAGGAAAAAGCTGACATCGATTGGATTGGAAGTAATGCTGACGCTAAGGCAGCAGAAAAAAAATTCAAAGTTAAAATTAAACTAAAAGGTCGTGGAACAGCTGACGTTACCGGAGAAAAGAAAAATATTGTAGCTATGTTATCAGATAACGATACATACGGTATGGATATGGACGATATCGCAGATATCTTTCCAGAACTATTTGAAGCTAAAGTTGCAGAAACTGCACCTGAAGTAGAAGTAGATGAATTATCAGATAAACAAAAGAGATACCAAGACTTCTTTAAAAAGGCTTTAAAGAAATTTGGTGTAGCGTCACCGGCAGAACTCGATAAAGAGAAAAGAAAAGAATTCTTTGATTACGTCGATAAAAACTATGATGCAGGCGAAGGAGAAAGCGACTAATGAAAGATTTTTTTCAATTAAGACAAGAAATTAAAGTAAACGAAGATGTCAGAGACATGAAGAACTTTGACGATAGAAATCGTAAAGGTTTTGAAGCCAGAGCATACATTGAAGTAAAAAAAGGTAATACTAATAATAAATTCGATGATAACTTTGGATTCGATAAATCTGAAATGGAATATATGGATAAACTGATTAGTAAAATCAAGGGAATGCATGTATCTAGCTTTGATGGAGGTTCTTCAGGACCAGCATCTTTAGAATTCTATGGTAAAAAAGCATCTTTAGATAAATTTGCTAAAGACAGAAAAGTACAACAGATTGCTAAAAAATATAAGTCAAAGGTAGAAGTATTCCTTAACAAATAGTATAGCCGAAAGGTTATAAATAACTATATGATGAAAGTATTTGATAAGCTGAATAGAAAAAACTTTAAGCTCTATGCATCTGCGAATTATAATAATCCAGAATGTATAGATGTTGAAGAATTTAAAGAAGATGTAAATCGCTTTAAGTATATTAAACGATTACTGAGCAGATATGAAGCTCATGGCGATTTACAAGAACGATTAATATTAAATCACTTAATTGTGATTTTTAATGTTTTCGGTATAGATGCTGCTAGCAAGATGTTATGGTATAAAGTGAGGGCAGAACACTGGACTTATATAAAACCATTTTTAGTCTACTTGCATTATTTACCTGAAGACGATAGAGTAGAAATTGCTATGGACCCTTACATTGTTGAGGTACTAAGGAAACTATAATGGGATTAATATCAAGAGCTGGAGATATATTTTATGCACTTAGATTCCTAAGATTATTAACAAAGTCTTGGGATGATATGGATGCATTTAAATACGGCATTATTGACAATAATGGTAAAGTATTGCGAAAAGCTAGTACTTTAAAAAATCCTGTAGAAAAAAGTTCATATACAATTTTTCATAGGTTAGTATTTAATCTAAAAAGATTATTAAATAAGTTACCTATAGGTAAAACAAAACTTGCATCATATGCAACGGCTTTATTTTTAGTAAAAGAACATAGTGGAATGACCGAAAGCGAAATGGAAGATGTTCTTAATAAAGTTTTAGAAGATTGGGAAGTAGATACAGTGAATGAGCAATGGTTCCAAAAGGATGGTAAAATTAATCCAGGTAAATATACCTTAAAGGAAGATGTTATATCATTAAATACAGGAGAACCTATTGCTAGAGCTAAAGATATTGTAGAAGTAAAAGAAGCAATATCACCAGTCGGCAGTATATTTGGTACAGATATTTTCGAAGTAAAACATCTTAAAACGAACCAAAGTATATATATTAATAGCGGGGAAATAACTAGATGAAATCATTTAAAGAAGTATGGGAAATGGCAGCCAACTCAGTAGGTGCTGGTGGCGTTTCAATGCCAGCAGATGTTGTTTTCGATAAAAAGAAAAAGAAGCAAGAAAAAAGAATATATGACGGTAGAACTAAAGAAGGTCGTAAATTCGTAGAAAGAATGCTTGCAAGAAGAACAGCTAAAGAAAATAAACAGAAGTTGGTACAAGCTCAAAAGAATGCGGAAACTATAAAGACTAAAGAGTAATAATATGAGTAAAATATTGATTGGAATTATTGTTGTTATGGGTTTAGGAAGTTACATTCTTTGGAATCAAAATGCAGAACTTAATAAGCTCAACCTAGCGTATGAGGTTAAGTTCGAAGAACAAGAGAGAACGATTCAAGCTATTCAGCAAAATCTAGAATCTACCGCAAAAAATTTAAAAAATTTACAAGTACAAAATCAACAATACGAAGCAGAAATGACTGAGTATTTGGATATATTTAGAAGACATAATATTGCTAAGTTGGCGAGTGCAAAACCAGGCATGATTGAAAAACGTGCTAATGATAGAACAAAGGAGGCATTTGATGCAATTGAAGCAGATAGTAATCGCATTTCTAGCCTTAACGATTAGTGGCTGTTCCATACTTGGACCAAGAGAAGTCGAAGTAAAAACAGTTCCAATAAAGCTTGATATAGTACAACCAGTTTTACCAAGGCCCTTGGATTTAAAAGAGCCAAAATGGTATGTCGTTTCTGATACAAAGATAATTGAAAATTGTCTTAAAGACCCAGAAACGAAAAAGCCTAATTGTAAATTAGGTAGAGAAGATTTATATCCAGAGGGATATACATATCTAGATAGGTTTATCGATGATATTAAAAAGAAGCATGGTGGCGATATAGTATTCGTAGCTATGACGGTAGCGGATTATGAGAATATGTCTTATAATACGCAAGAGATAAAAAGATACATAAACCAGTTAGGCGAAGTGATAGTTTATTATAGGAATGTAACAATAAATGATAAAGATGCTGGAGCAATTGAAATTAAAGTGGAGAAAAAAGATGGCAACGAGTAGAATGAAAGATTTACACCATTGGGAAAGAGCAGCTTATGCAGCTAAACTTTCTGCAATAGCGTATATGAAACCAGATAAGGCAGAAGCAGCTGCAAAGAAATTAGGATTTCCATGGGCGAAATTAATTTCTAAAGATGGAGCTGAAGTATTAGTAGCAAAAGATAGAAATGATTTATGGTTTGCTTTCAGAGGAACAGAACCTTCTAAATTAAATGATGTAATGGCAGACTTAAATGTTATTAAGAACACAGCAAAAGCTGGTGGTAAAGTACACGGCGGATTTCAAAAAGAAGTTAACGATTTATGGATGGATGTATTAGCTGAAATTGAACATAACGACCAATTAAAGGTTAGAAAAGATGTTTGGTTCACAGGACATTCATTAGGTGCAGCAATGGCAACAATCGCCTCCACTCGATATGCCGGCACAGAAGAACTATTCACATTCGGTTCACCAAGAGTTGGTGGTCCAAAATTTGTAAAGAACATTAAAGTAAAACATTACAGGTTTATGAATAATAACGATATCGTATGTCGTATCCCACCTGCATGGTTAGGATTCAGACATCACGGTGAAATGATTTACTTTAATAGATTAGGCGACCTCCAAGCTAAACCAACTTGGCGCGATATGTTTCACGGGATATTTAACTCATGGAAAAGATTTAAATTCTTTGATGGTATAGTAGACCATGGAATGCCAAACTATGTGAAGGCACTTAATAAATTAAAAAAGAAGGTATAATATGCACTGGTTAATAATTTTATCTCTCAAGTCCATTCTATCTTCAGTTATTGGTTCTTCGTTTTATCAGTGGTTCCAGGGTACAACCCTCGGCATTTGGTTCCAAAAACAAGTCGATAGATTTATGGAATACTTTGCAGAAAAGTATGAGCTTGAGCTCATGAAAAAGGATGCTAAATTTAGAAAGCAATATCCTTTGGCTGCAGACCGTATAGATAATCTTGAAAAAGAGCTAAAAAAACTCAAAAAGTAGTGTACATTATACCAGTTTTATGGTATAATAGTTAATATAAAATGAACGGAACCAACATAATGGAAATAAACGTAACTAAGCGTGATGGAACGCTTCAAAGCTTTGATTTAGAAAAAGTCCATAAAGTATTAGAATGGGCATGTGAAGATATTACTGGTGTTAGTATGTCGGAGATTGAAATTAAAGCTAACATTCAACTCTATGATAAAATACCAGCATATGATATTCATGAGCTACTTATTAAGTCTGCTGCAGAACTCATATCTGAGCACACCCCAAATTACCAATTTGTTGCCGCAAGGTTAATTTCTTATAAACTAAGAAAAGAAGTCTATGGTGATTATACCCCATGGCCACTTGCACAACTAATTATTGAAAACGTTGATAGAGGCGTATACGACGGTGATATTATGGTAAAATATCCTCGTGAAGAAATTGATGAACTTGACGCCTATATCAAGCATGACAGAGACGATACATTTACCTATGCAGGTATGGAACAATTTAGAGGTAAATATCTCGTCCAAGACAGAAAAAACAAAGTTCATTATGAAACTCCACAGATGCTGTATATGATGGTTGCAGCAACTCTATTCCAAAATTATCCAAACGAAACGCGAATTAAGTATGTAAAGGATTACTACGATGCAATTTCACAATTTTACATTTCACTACCTACACCGATTATGGCAGGTGTTCGTACACCAGTTAGACAGTTCTCGAGTTGTGTTCTCATTGAGTCTGGCGACAGCCTTGACTCAATTAACGCTACTGCTACTAGTGTTGTCAAATACATAAGCAAAAAGGCAGGTATTGGAATTGGTGCTGGTTCAATTAGAGCCGAAGGTGCCAAAGTCGGAGATGGTTCAGTTGTACACACAGGGCTTATACCATTTCTAAAATACTTTCAATCAGCTGTAAAATCATGTTCTCAAGGTGGAGTTCGTGGTGGTGCAGCAACAGTTTACTTACCATTATGGCATTACGAATTTGAAGATTTAGTTGTGCTTAAAAATAATAAAGGTACAGAGGAAACAAGAGTTCGTCACATGGACTACTCCTTTCAGTTAAATAAGTTAATGTACGAAAGATTATTAACTGGTGGTAACATAACATTTTTTGACCCGAACGATGTTCCAGGCTTATATGAATCGTTCTTTGATGACCAAGATAAATTCAAAGAATTATACGAAAAGTACGAGAGAGCATATTCAATCAGAAAGAAAACTCTACCAGCACTCGAAGTATTTCAGACATTATTAACTGAAAGAAAAGATACAGGTAGAATTTATATTATGAATGTTGACCATGCAAATGAACATGGTGCATTTGAACCTAAAAAGGCTCCAATCAGAATGAGTAATCTATGTTGTGAGATTGATTTACCAACTACTCCTATGGAATCATATGATGACCATACAGGAGAAATATCACTATGTACATTATCAGCAATTAATTGGGGTTTAATTAACCATCCAAAAGAATTTGAAAAGTGGTGTGATTTATCAGTTAGAGCACTTGACGAGTTATTGGATTACCAAAATTATCCAGTTGCAGCAGCAGAACAAGGGACGAAAAACAGACGACCTTTAGGTATTGGTATTATTAATTTAGCTTATTTCTTAGCAAAAAGAGGATTTAAATACGATGAATCGGCATTTGAAATAGTTGATGAATACGCAGAAGCTTGGTCATATTATTTAATTAAAGCATCTGCAAATTTAGCACAAGAAAAAGGCAAAATACCTAAAAATAATGATACAAAGTATGCCCGCGGAGTTCTGCCAAATGATACATATAAGGGTGCGATAGATAATTTGATAGAGCATAAAGAACGATTCCCGTGGGACGAGCTGAGAACTCAACTCAAAGACACTGGAATCCGCAATTCAACTCTCATGGCATTAATGCCCGCAGAAACATCCGCACAGATTAGTAATAGTACAAATGGTATTGAACCTCCTAGAGCTTTAGTATCATATAAACAATCCAAAGACGGAGTTCTAGCTCAAGTCGTACCAGCTTATCATCATTTGAAGAACAAATATGATTTACTCTGGGAACAAAAGAGTCCTGATGGATATCTTAAAATCTGTGCTATATTACAGAAGTACATAGACCAAGGTATTTCTGTTAACACATCTTATAATCCTGAACATTACGAGGATAATAAGATTCCAATGTCGGTAATGATACAAGACTTGGTTACTTCTTACAAGTTTGGTCTCAAGCAATTATATTATTTTAATACATACGATGGTGCCGGTGAAATGAAAGAAGATGAGCACCACACTTACGAAAGTGGTACAACAATGGTAGATGACGAGGACTGTGACTCTTGCAAGATTTAAGAAATAAAATAAATCAAAGAATGGACATCCTTCAAATGTGGATGGAACAAGATTATCATATGTCTAAACCAGAAGTTGTATACGAACATACCTTGACCATTAGTAAATTTTGGTCGGTATTATCCGAAGAGGATAAAGACTATATACAATGTGCACAAGATGCAATAGAAACTAAATCAACAATTTCATGGAGACCCGATGCCGATACTGAAGAAAAGTAAAAAATCACATTTAACTAAAAATATGTTTTTAGATGAGTCTGTCGATGTTCAAAGATTCGACGAAGTTAAATACCCACAGATAGAAAAAATAACAGAAAAACAACTTGGATTCTTTTGGAGACCTGAAGAGGTAGATATTTCAAAAGATAAAAAAGATTTCGAGGCATTAACAGACCATGAAAAACACATTTTCACATCTAATCTCAAAAGGCAAATATTACTGGACTCTGTACAAGGTCGGGCCCCGAACCTTGCTTTCCTTCCTATTGCTTCGTTACCCGAAATTGAAAACTGGATTGAAACTTGGTCCTTTTTTGAAACTATTCATTCTCGCTCTTACACCCATATTATTAGGAATGTTTATCCTAACCCTGCTACTGTTTTTGACGGTATGCTTGATGTAAAAGAAATTTTAGAATGTGGTAACGATATTGCAAAATATTACGATGAGTTAATTTCAGATAATAATTCTGCCACAAATAAACTTGACCATAAACGTTCTTTATGGATGTGTATGTTATCGGCAAATGCTTTAGAAGGAATTAGATTTTATGTATCATTTGCATGTTCATGGGCATTTGCAGAACTTAAAAAGATGGAAGGTAATGCAAAGATTATCAAGTTTATCGCAAGAGATGAGAACACACACTTAGCTGGCACAACAACAATAATTAAAAAGATGTTGGCTGAGGATAAAGATTTTGTTAAAATTGCTAAGGAAATGGAACCTGAAGCAGTTAAATTATTTGAGAGAGTAATTGAACAAGAAAAAGAATGGGCCAGATATTTATTTAAAGATGGTTCAATGATTGGCTTAAATGAAAACATTTTAGCTGAATATATAGAATGGATTGGATGTAAAAGAATGAGAGCTATTAACTTACCTTGTCCTTATACTGTTCCAAAAATTAATCCATTACCTTGGACGGAAAAATGGATTGGTGGTGGCAATGTCCAAGTTGCTCCACAAGAAACAGAAATCGCCAGCTATATTGTTGGTGGTGTTAAACAAGATGTTGATGACAACACATTAAAAAACTTAAGTTTATAATGAAAGAGAAGAAAATATTACAAATAGTTAATCTATCGCCGAACGAATCGATTATAGAAAAACTACCAGATGTTCACCCAATGAGACAAATCTTTTGGGCTTCCATTATTCAAGTAAGCGTATTTTTTATGATGTTATTAGCATTTTTTACAATAGGAAAAGCATTACAATGATAGCAATATTCGATGATTACATCAAAGATAAAGATTTTTTAAAAGAAATCGAAGATAACCAAGAAGAAATTTTTAAAGACCCAGGCATTTATAAATGGTGGGGAGGTTGGTGGACAACACCACCTGTAAATACAACACAAAAACTCGTTGATTGGGTTTGGTCAGATGGATGTCCTATTTCACAGAAGTGGAATATTAAAGGATTTGAATACTGGACAGGTATTCAAACATGTGATAAAACTGATAGCAATTGGGAAAACAATCTTGTAATGCATGTCGATAAAGACGAAGCATTATGGGAAAAAACTGGAGAAATACAAGGACCTATTATTGGTACAATTTACTATCCTCCAGGTCAAGATTTTGATGGTGGTAATTTAGAGATTTATACTGATGGTAGAGATAAAGAACCAGAAGTTGTAAAAGCTAAAGATAATAGACTTATTATATTCCAAGCAGGAGACCATTATCATAGAGTTTCAGAAGTTACTAGAGGAACTCGAAGAGCAATCGCATTTAATTTATGGGAAGGAGAACCCACTGGAGTAGAATCCGGAGATTTAGTACAGGAGTAATATGAAAGGATATATAATATCTATATGTTTGGCAATGGTTGGTACAATTGCTATGGCATATCAAAATTTAGAATATAAAGATGTGCCAAGAACGACATCATGTACAGGTGAATGTTATATAGAATATGTTAAACTAAATGGCACACCATCTGAGATAGAAAGACGTAAACAAGCTTTAGCTGAAGGAGACCCTTTTAGTTCTATTAAAGGATTATGGGCTGGATGCGCAGCATGTCACGGAACAGAAGGACAGGGAATGGGACCATTTCCTGCACTAGCTGGTCAATCATCAGATTATATTGTTGACAGATTAACAACATATAAAAACAAAGGCCAAGTTGGAGCTATGAGTTCTACTATGTGGGCCCAAGCTGGTATGTTATCAGAACAAGATATAGAAACAATTGGTAAATTTATTGAGGAAACATTATGATAGAGATTTATGGAAAAACACCATGTCCATTTTGCGATATGGCAAAACAACTTTGTGAAAAAGAAGGATTAGAATATCAATATTTTCATTACGGAATAGATTTTAGTAGAGACGAAATGCTAGCAAAATTTCCAGGTGCTCGAACATTTCCACAGATTATCGTTGACGGTAATAAAATCGGTGGATATACGGAGCTTAAAGAACACTTAGGATAAGGAGACCTAATGTCAGACCCAAACCATTGGTATACACACAATTGCGAATTTTGTTTTACAGAAACAAGAATTCACTTTTTAGAAGAAAAACCAGAACCTATATTTTGTCCACATTGTGGAACAGCAGTTGAGGAGCCAGATGAGCTTGATTTTGATGTATAAATACATATATGGAATGGATATACAATGGTCGCAAGTGGGAACCACCAGAGGATTTTTCCTCTGAGGATTATTATGGGTTTGTCTACTGTATTACAAATCGTGCTACAGGTAGAAAATATATCGGCAAAAAGTTTTTTTGGTCAAAGAAAACTCTACCAATCACAAAAACTAGAAAACGCAGAAAACGACTTTTAGTCGAAAGCGATTGGCGCGTTTACTATGGCTCAAATAAACATTTAAAAGGCGATGTAGAAAAACAAGGTGATGAAATGTTTCATAGAGAAATAATTCACCTATGTAAAACCAAAGGGACATGTGCTTATATGGAAGCAAAAGAACAGTTTGATAGAGAAGTATTGCTAACAGATGATTATTATAATGGAATTATTTCTTGCAAAATTGGCGGAATGACGGTCAAAAATTTACAAGAAAACACTGTACAAAACGATTAAAACCTGGTATAATACTAATAATGGCAGAAATAATTAACATATTCACTGGTAAAGAGATAAAGCGTATTAAATCTCAAGAAGAAATAATCGCTGAATTACACGATGATATGATTAAAATCTCTCAACATATATTCGATTGTATAGATGAAGAATTATATGAAATAGGTCAAACACCTGAAGGTCATAATATCTCAGGACTTGAGTTAAGAGATGAAAATCTAAAAGAAGGCAGAGATGCTTTAGTAATAGTAAACCTATTATATAGTATGTTACTAAGGTTTAAAGGCGAAGACCATGGATTACAAAAAGACATGGATAGATTATATGTTAAATTAAAAGCAATGAAAGCTTTAAAAAGAAATGATACTGAGATTGCTTTCGAGCCTGATTTTATTACAGATGAGGATTACGATGATACTACTTGATTATTCACAAATCGCACTATCAAATATTATAGTGCAAAAACTAAATGATGAGTCTATGATAAGACACATGATTCTAAACTCTATTAGAATGTATAACAAAAAATATAGAGACGAATTTGGCCAAATGGTTATATGTGCTGATGGTATGAATACCTGGCGTAAAGATTATTATCCTTATTATAAAGCTAAAAGAAGAACAAAAAGAGAACAATCTGACCAAGATTGGAATGAGATTTTTAGAATTCTACATTTGGTTAGAGATGAAATTAAAGAAAACCTACCTTATAAGGTTATTCACATGGACGGAGTAGAAGCAGATGACATTATTGCTTCATTAGTATTACAATCTCAAGAGTTTGGTTTAGGTGAACCAATGATGATTGTTTCCTCTGATAAAGATTTTATTCAATTACAAAAATTTAAAAATGTCAAACAATTTAGTCCTATACAAAAGAAAATAGTAAAGGACAATAACCCTAGAACTTATTTGTTCAATCATATAATGAAAGGCGATACCGGAGATGGTATTCCTAATGTGTTATCTGACGATGATACATTTGTGACTGATAAAAAACAAACCCCATTACGAAAAACTAGAATTGCTGAATGGTTAGAAAATTCAGATAATTTAAGAAATGTAATGGAACATGAGACGTTTCGTAATTATCAACGAAACAAAAAGTTAATTGATTTGACGGAAGTCCCAGAAGACATCCAACAAAACATTATATATAATTATAACGAGCAAAAAGTTGCTATGAAAATGAAAGTATTGAATTACTTAATTAAAAAGAGATGTAACCAATTGATTGAAGTTGTGGAGGAATTTTATAACAATGAAACTATTAGTATCTGAAGTATTAACAAAGGCGAATAAAGTCGCCAAAAGAGAAGACAGAATTGCGTTCTTAAAAGAACACGATTCACCTGCATTAAGGGATGTAATCAGAATCGCATATGACGATGATGTAGTATCTCTCCTACCTGTAGGGAAACCACCTTATAAAGAAGATGATGCACCTGAAGGTCATGCACCAAGCAGTCTTTATAAAGAATTTAGACAATTTAAATATTTTTTCAAAGGAGCTATCGCAGATAAGCTAAAACCTATGAAAAGAGAAACCCTATTTGTCCAGCTTTTGGAAAGCATTCATGCATCCGAAGCTAAGTTACTCGTCAGAGCAAAAGATAAGGATATGAAAAATATCCCTGGAGTAACGAAAAAACTTTGTCAGGAAGCATTTCCTGGTTTGATTGCAAAGTAAGTCTATATTATGAGTATTTTAACTATTACAAGGAGTATAATTATGAATTGTCAATCGGTTGAACGTCTCAAAAAAGATAGGAAAGAGACTTTATACTATCGTAGAAAATTACTACAAAAAGGGAAAAACGCAATTGCGGCCAGACTCATGAAAAAAATCGCGAGGATGGACCAAGATATTGCTGATATGAAACAAGTAATAAATTCTTAGGAGGGATTTAGGAATGTGCAGATAACACTGTACATTCCACTAAACTTGTGGTATAATAACTATATTATGAATATATTTGTACTAGATAATGACCCAGTAAAAGCAGCACAATTACAGTGCGATAAACATGTCGTTAAGATGATTGTGGAATCTGCTCAAATGCTGTCAACTACTCACAGAATGTTGGACGGCACCGAAATGAAAAAGCCTTCAAAGTCTGGAAAAACAATGGTGAAATACTATGAGTTACCAGATGAACGAGAGGATATACTTTACAAATCAGTTCATTTCAATCATCCATGCACTGTTTGGACGAGGGAAAGCTGTTGTAATTATTCATGGCACTATGAGCATTTTATTGCACTTTGTGATGAGTATAAATATAGGTATGGTAAAACACATTCAACGGATAGTAAGTTGAGAGATATTCTAAGTAAAATCCCAACTAATATCAACAGAAATGGCGGAATGACAATGTTCAAACTAGCCATGAAAGCAAGTCCAGAATGTGTGGTACATGGATTAGGGGGTACAGATGCAGTCGAATCCTACCGTAATTTTTACCAAACAAAGCAAGCAAGGTTCAGTATGGTCTGGACCAAACGCAAAATACCGGAGTGGTTTAATGCCAATATATGATTTTGAAAATCAGAACGACAAGAAAATTGAAACGCACATGATGAAAATTGCCGATAAGGTTCAATTTCTTAAAGACAACCCACACTTAAAGCAAGTAATTCTTAAAGCACCAGGAATAGATTATGACGGTGGAAAATCCGTTTTAGGTAGAGCTGGTGATGGATGGAAGGAAGTGCAAGACAAAATTAAAAGTAATTTACCCCCAAGTCTTAGAGATAATATTAAAACAAAGTAGGAGTAATAATGAAAAAATTATATAAAAGATTACATAAATTTATGAAATGTAGTCGAATCCAAAATGTTTGGAGAACCATGTTGAGATGAAATTTTTACACGAACCAATTGCATTAGGTTATGATGACTTAATTGCAGAGAGTACTGGAACAGGTAGAATATACAAAGACCCAGAAGGAAAAGAATATCCATCGGTCACAACTGTATTAAAAATTCTATCTGAAGAAGCAATCCAAAAATGGAGAGCTCGTGTTGGCGAAGAAGAAGCCAATAGAGTATCAAGGATTGCAAGCTCCCGCGGTACAACGGTTCATAACATTATAGAAAAATATATAGCTAACGACCCTGATTTTATCAAGGACGAAATGCCTCATAATATACAAACATTTAAAGATGTACAACCCATCTTAGATGAATGTGTAACTAAAGTATATTGTCAAGAAGCACCACTATTTTCTAAACATTTAGGTTTAGCAGGAAGAGTAGATTTGGTCGGACAATGGAAAGGTGTAGATTCAATCATTGATTGGAAAACATCTAGAAAACTAAAAAAGAAAGAATGGATATCCAATTACTTCATTCAATGTTCAGCATATGCAATTATGTGGGAAGAGAGAACTGGCAGACCAATTAAGCAATTAGTTGTTTGTATTGCTGGAGACGACGGCCCACAAGTTTTTATCGAGGACAGAGATAATTGGACCAAAACTTTAGTAGATACAATTGCAGAATATAAAAGAAGGAAATTTTTTGGGAGGTAAAATATGAATCATTTACTTAAAGCGTTAATCGCTAAATTGCAAGGTGAAATCGAAGTAGCTAAAGCTAATGTACTTGTTTATCAGCGTAACCCAGCTGGTATCGGAGAACATAGCGATATAGTAGAAACTATAGAAAAAGAAGTTGCTAAGATTGCTGAGGCAGAAGATAAAATAGAATCTATAATTAAACATTTTAGTTAATTATGTTAAAGTGGTTAGAAAAACATGAATCAAAAGGCACTATAGGAATTACCTGTGGTGCCTTCGATTTACTCCATGCTGGTCATATTACAATGTTGGCCGAAGCAAAAAATGAATGTGATTACCTCGTAGTTGCATTACAAAACGACCCTTCATGGGATAGGGATTCAAAAAATAAACCCATACAAACATTGGTAGAAAGACAATTACAATTAGCTGCTGTAAGATATGTCGATGATATAATCGTCTATAATACAGAAGATGATTTAAAGGATGTCTTTTTATCATTACCAATCGATGTTCGTATTATAGGAAGTGATTACCTAAATAAGGACTTTACGGCTAAAAATATATGCGATGAACGCAATATTCGCATACATTATAACAGTCGAGACCATTCATTTTCATCATCTGAATTAAGAAACCGAATACCTAAAGGCTAAAAAACATGCATGTTTTGGAGACAAAACACTGTACAAATGAGCTTTAAGTTGGTATAATATACATATAATAATTTAAAAGGAGTGAAAATGAAGTTATTACAAACATTAAAAACCAACGGTCTTCTAGACAAAGACTTTCTTGAGGTAACAATCACAACACTAGTAGCATTACTAATTGGAGGTGCGTTATAATGAGAACGGATATGATAGAAACCGGTGACACAGTTCTTTATAAGAACGAACAAGGTCAAAGAGTTCAAGCTTTTATTAAAAAGCTTAGCAAAGACCACATGCTTGTAAGACCATCAACAATAGATTTTGAGTATGCTGGAGGCGACGTCTTTTCAGATGAGCGTTACCCAGAAGTTAAACTCACTGAAAATATGTTTGACGACATATCTTTGGAAATTTGGTCAGACGGCAGAGGATGCGACAACTCTGCAATCGGAGTGAGCGGATGTCACGAACCTTGGAAACAAGTTTGGATAACATTTTCAGAAGTAGCTTAATATAGGAGAACATTATGGCAAGAATAGAAATTGCAATCGCTAAGTTAGATGCGATGATTGAAAAAATTGAAAAGCTAACCGAACAAGTGGAAGAACAAAAACATACTATTGATAGGATTGAAAGTCTTACAGACGAATTAGATAATAGACTATAATTACTTATAAATAGTAACATGAAAAAGTTTAACGAGTTTTTGGCAGAACGGGCTGGTAAAGGCCTGACCATCTTTGACATTGATGATACAATGTTCGTATCAAAAGCTCGTGTTAGAGTTATTAATAAAAAATCTAAAAAAATAAAAGAACTAACTCCACAAGAATATAATTCTTACAAGCTCGGAAGAGATGAAGAATGGGATTATGGCGAATTTAAATCGTCAAAAATATTTTATCAGACTGCAACGCCTATTGCACGAATGATTCAGAAAGCGAAAGCAATAATTAGTAATGCAACTAAAAAAGGTTCAAAAGTAATTATAGTCACAGCAAGAAGCGACATGGACGATAAAAAATTATTTCTAAAAACTTTTGAAGCTCATGGTATATCAATGAAAAATGTGTATGTCGAAAGAGCTGGAAATATGGGTGGTAAAAATAGCGCAGCTAATAAATCAATCATATTTAAAAAGTATTTAGAAACAGGCGAATATGCAAGAATTAGATTATTCGACGACCACAAGGAAAACTTACAAGCATTATTAGACTTAAAAAGAGAATTTCCCCAGGTTGAATTTTTTGCATACTTAGCCGATTTGAAAGGTAGTATAAAGCGAGTAAAATAGGAGAATATTATGCCAGTAAAATTTAAACCAGACCACGTATCAGTAGAACGAGGTACTGGAAAGAAAACTATTCAAAGGTTCTATATTAGGAATACACCTAAAGAAGAGCTTTTTGAAACAATTAATAAAAGTAATACTAAGCCAAAGCTAAAAGTAAAGTGCATTAATGAACTTAACAGACGAGGCGTAAGTATAGAATGGGTAAACAAATAGCATCATTTTGGAGATTATGGGCAAAAAGCTTAGGAGAAAAAGCTGGAGTCAATAATAAGGAAGCTAACACAGTTGCAGTATTCAGAAGCGTTATTGTATTAGTTAACTTCATAACATGCTTTTTTATTATAGCAGGAGTAATACACAATTGGTAGGAGAATGTAATGCCAGAAGATTTTAAAATAAATGCCACGGTTGGTAATAAATCACTTAATCATGGTAGTAAGCAGAAAGTAACGTGTGTATATGGACAAGAGCCACCAATCGATGTTAGAAGAGATTCTAAGAGAATAAAAAGACAACAAGCTGAAGGCGGTAAAGGCGACTTTAGAAGAGCTGGGCCAGGCGATATGCAGAAATATCGTGATGGTTGGGATGCAATATTTGGAAAAAATAAATGAGTAAATGGCACGGCGGTAAAGGGTCAAAACAAAGACCTACTGATGTAGAAAAATATAACGATAACTGGGATAGAATTTTTAATAAAGACAAAGGCGAAAGAGCAAACTGGTATGGAGAAGCGGATAAACTCAAAGAAGAAGACAAAGGTGAGATACCACAAAATTCTTTTCGACCTGGATAAACCATTTGGCCATAAAGTTCAAAGGGATAGAAGTAAAACTATACCTAGGAAACATAAATATAAGAATATAGAGGAATAAATATGAGCATAGATTTAGATAAATTTGATTTTGGATTTACTGCTGTAGATGAAGATGAATTGGAGGCGGTGCAGGCCGTTAAGACCGAAGCATCAACTGCATCATTAACTGCATCTGAAACAGAAGAAAAACTAAACAAATTGTATAATGCTATTTTACCACTATTAAGCAATTTAAAATTAAACCCAGAAAAGGAATATATTTATTGGCCTAATAGAGTAGAAAAAGTAGAGCAATTTGAAGACTTAATCTCAGGAATTGTAAAATGACAATTGCACCATCAGGTAATGCCATAGGAGTACAAGACGCTGGTACTAATCCATCAATTACTGCACAAAGTACATTTTGTACTGGTACTATTACTATAGGCACTGCAACATATAAATTAAGAACAGGAATACACCATGCTAGTCCATTTGGAAGTGGTTCAACTTCAGGTTATGAAGGTATAGGTGGTTCCGTATATGGATATTCAAGTCCAAGTGGTACAGGTAATATATCATATACTTTAAATAGTACTGGTGCATCTGCTGGTATACCATTATGTTATACAGGAGATTGTAGAAGTACTTATGGTTATACTGGAGCTGGAAGTATTACTGGCCTTTTTCCTCAATGGAAAACCGGAAGTATTACATACACAAATGTAACCATGGGTTCGTATATGAGCTCAGCCTCGTTTGGTTCATGTAATAATACAACCTGGACAGCAGATGATGGCTCAACTTATGAATTAGTACAATTGATGTGGATGAAAAATACTCAAACTTCTGGAACATTTCCAAACGTAGGTAGTCCAAATCCATTTCAAGGCCAAGAACAAACTGGCGATGATAATAGTAATTATATATTTGTAGCATATAAAAGAACTGATGCAAATTATGGCGGAGGCCCAGCATTAGCAGAAGTTACTATTGGCGGCATTACAGTAAAGCCATTTCTTTATAATGTTCAAACTGCATCTCCAACCACCTATGGCTCATCTGGTAATCAATACGGCTTAATTTATGGTTGGTATGGATTTACTGATTCACAAATAGATGGTTTAGGAACTTCAGGAACTGTAAACTTTACTATTAAAGGTTTAACTACTACTAGTACTTTCAATAATGGAATTGCTGAAGAATTTGGTGGTAATGATAGTGCTGATGTTAAAATGTCAGATTATTATAAAGGCGGTACTTTAGTAACTAGTAATGTTACTGCATCAATTCCATCAACAGGTAATCCAATTAGTGTAAGTGATTTTATAGGCGCAACACAAGCAGATGCTGGATTTTTTAATACAACTTATAATTCGGACACTTCAACCACACAAATATATACAGGTACACACATAAATGTAAGTGGATATAGAAACGGAGATACAAATACAACTACGGATTCACTTAAAACACATACTGGTACTGGAGAAGATTCACGGATACCTACAACAACATTTACTTCACCAAATGGATTTTTAGGATTAACATCACGAACATTTACTATAACACAGCTTTCAGTAAATGCAATTGATAATGCTAGTTCATTCGAGTATAGTTTGGGATATGTTTATGATAACTTTTACTTAACATTAAGAAGTTCTGGTGATTCTACAGGTAGTGGAATGTCTAATACCGGGTGGACCGATATGCGTTTTTGGACAAGTAGCGATAGTTATAGTAGCCCAACACTTATAATTACAAGAGCTAATACGCAATTTGCTGCAAATCCCTCATACTTTGCAGGGTCAGGAGATAATTATACATCCGTAGCTATTAATGCTACTGCTTCTCAAGTTGGATTAGGATTAAAATCTGGATTAACACAAGGTGATTATTCGGATATATTCGGTACATCAACTTCAGCATTTAGTAACCCTGAATGGAATTTTGCAATAACTTAACCTATATATAATATATAACAAAACGGAGATATAAATGTTTTTTAGAAAAAATGAAGATATTAACATTGAACAACTAAAAGAAACTTTAAAAGTAGATGAAGGAGTCGTATATGAAATTTATAACGACCACCTTGGTTATCCTACATTCGGTATCGGCCATCTCGTCTTGGACGGAGACCCAGAACATGGGGAGCCGGTGGGCACTTCAGTCTCAGAGGATAGAGTTGATGAGTGCTTTGAAAAAGACGTAGAAACAGTAATTGAAGATTGTAAAAAATTACATGATGGTTGGGATGGTTATCCTGAAGAGGTAAAACAAATCATTGCCAACATGATGTTTAATATGGGACTTACAAGATTAAGTAAGTTTAAGAAACACAATGCAGCTTTAACCTGTGGAGACTGGAAAGAAGCAGCCGTCGAAGGTAGAGATTCAAGATGGTACAAGCAAGTAACAAATCGTGCAGAACGATTAATGACAAGACTCGAAGCAGTTTAGTGTACAACGAGTCAAACATTCCCCAGTCGGAGCAAAAATACATCGGATGGTATTGGTGCTCCGACCGCAAAGCGTTCTATCGCTGGTCAGAATTCATTATAAAATCCTAATTTTAGGATAAAAAATCTTATAAATAAACACGTATGGATGAAGTGTTTAGACTAATTGCCGATGTCGGCGCTCCGATAGCAGGTTCAATAGTCATGGGATTTTTTATTTTTATCGTTATTAAACAGATAATGGAAGGTATTGTCGACCAAATAAAAACCCTAACTATTTTTTGCAAATCTCTAGAGAATAGAGCAAGGACAATGAGCAATGAAATTATAAAAATAGATTTATTAGTATCAAGTGCTTTAGAATTAAGACCTGATACTGATAGAATAGCTCGTGCCGAGAATTTTATCGAGGATGGAAAGCTAGATGTTAGGAGAGACTAATGGATGTAGGACAATTAGTTTCAGATTACGGCTTTCCGGTAGTCATGGCCGTAGGTCTTGGCTATTTCATATACTACATTTGGTGGTTTATAGGAGAGCATATTGAACCACAATTACAGGAAATGCATATCGCATTAATTCGTGTAATTGACCAGACTCGTATGCTCGACCAAGATTTAATTAGATTAAAAGAAAAGGTAAATGTAGTATTAGAATATAAGGCACAGCAAAAGTTAAAAGCAGAGGGAAAAGATGAAGAAGAATAAATGTAAAGATAACCTAGAAATTGCCAGTTTGGTAGCTATTTTTATGGTTAGTATTATAGCAGTTTCTCCAAATGTACAAGCAGATGTAGTTCACAAGTTTAAAAATCCATCATTTAGTGGAGTAGGAACTGGAGCACATTATTTAACAGTGGAAAACCAAGAGCATGCTCGTAAGAAGGCAATAAAAGATGCAATGGAAGCTGCACGAAAAGCAGCCGAAAGAGATGCAGAAAATACTACGATGGCAAAGTTTATAAGAAACTTAGAGAGTAGAATATATGCTCAGATGTCTAAACAGTTAGTTGAATCGATGTTTAGTAACGATGGTTCAGTTAGATTTGGTTCATTTGTTTTAGAAGGCAATACAGTTACATACGAAGTATTAACAAACGAAGATGGTTCAGAATATATTAAAATGACCATTGTTGATGAGAATGGGTCATCTACTACAATTGAAATACCAATTGGTACAGGCAATTTTGCACAAGATTCTGATGGATAAATTATGGAAGCAGCTTTAGCATTATTATTAGTATTAGGATTTTTAAATGAGTCAGCAACTCCTGTTTGGTCTGATAAACCTGAGGAATGCAAAGAAATTACATTTGATGACCCTTATATTGGTCCTAACACAGTATCAAGATTAGAAAAAACATTAAGACATTCTTATATTTGTGTTGAAGAAGCTGAAGCAATTAGATTACCTTCATACATCGAGTTATTAGATTTACCTCCAGCAAAAGATAGACCTGTAGTTGCTGTATATGGATTTAAAGATTTAACAGGTCAAAGAAAATCAAGAGAAGGTATAGCAGACTTCTCAACAGCAGTTTCACAAGGTGGAACTGAGTTATTAATAGATGCTCTCAAAACAGCAGGAGATGGAAGCTGGTTTAGAGTAGTAGAAAGACAAGGCATTGATAATCTGGTAAGAGAAAGACAGATTATCAGGAGTGCCAGAAACGATTTCGCAGGCCCGGAAGGCGCGAAAGCATTGAATCCACTTCTATTCGCTGGTATGATAATGGAAGGTGGAATAATTGGTTATGATACTAATGTACAAACTGGTGGTCGAGGCGCACGATTATTAGGTATAGGCAAAAGTAAGCGATATCAACAAGATGTCGTCACTGTTTCGGTTAGAGCAGTTTCTGTTCTGACTGGTGAAGTATTATTGAATGTCCAAGCTAAGAAGACGATTCTTAGTTACGGTGGAAGTGGTGATATTTTTCGATTCGTCGATAATAGTACCACTCTAGTAGAATATGAGGACGGTGTGGGAAATAATGAGTCCGTGACTTACGCGACACGAACAGCTATTGAGGCTGCCGTGTTGGAACTAATATACCAAGGGCATGATAGAGGCCTTTGGGTTATAGAGGATGGACATCGTCACCCCCACCAAGTCGGTGGTAAAAACGATAAACATCCTATAAAAGAGGAAAATAACGAAAATGAATAAACTATATAGTATAGTCCTAGCTGGGCTATTAGTGTCGACAGGATTCGTTTTTGCACAAGCCACTGATGATAATGAAATCAAAATCACACAATCTGGTGACACACTAGAATTGTACATCGACCAAATTGGTTTCGGTAACAAAATTGGAGGAGACGACTTTTCAAGTGGTTCTACTGCAATGAGTATTATCGGTTCAAGTTTAGAGTTTGATTTAGATTTTGCTGGTAACCAAAACATTTTATTTGGTCCTGTTAAAGCAGATAGTTCAACCTATAAGCTTGATTTTACAGGTGATTCAAATGAAATTGATTGGAATATCGGATATAGCGGTAGCGCAGATGATTCTGACTATAATTTTGATGTAACTGGAGACAGTAACACATTTGATATAGACCAGGGTTATGCAGCGAGTGCAGAAAGATTAGATGCCGATTTAATTTTAATAGGTAATTCAAACGTATTTGATATAGATTTTGAATCTGACGATAACGTTTGGAATTTTGAAGTTACTGGAGACAGTAATAATATAAACACATTACAGAATGATGGTTCACAAAACCTAGAGTTTACTTTAGTAGGCGATTCTGCAGATGTTGATATTAATCAGATAAGTGGTACTTGTGCAGGACAGACAACTGGATGTGCAACACCAAATGCTAATATCGTATTAGACGTAACTTCAGACAATGCAACTATTACCATTACTCAAAAAGACAGCGGTAACGACAGCTAGTCTATTAATCATCGGTGGGACTAGTTTAAGTGCTAGTCCCATTGGAGATGTCAGGGAATCCACTGGCGTCACCGCAATTCTACGCGATAAAGAACAAATTCAAACTACAGAAATAGAATTATATGACCAGGCTGAAACAGCCAAAGGTCGTATGTTAATTGAGTTTTTAGATAAAGCTGAATTACAATTAAAAGAACATTCAAAAGTTTTTATAGACGAAATATATTACGACCCTAACCCATCATTATCTAAAATGTCAATGAGAATGGTTAGTGGAACTGCACGATTTGCTTCAGGTAAATTAGGTTTAGTTAATAATGCGAATATAGCAATATCAACACCTACAGCTACAATAGCAGTTAGAGGAACAGATTTTACTACAACAATCGATGAGCTTGGACGTTCATTGGTGATATTACTTCCAGATGATAAAGGTAATCCATCGGGAGTTATAGAAGTTTCAAATGCTTCAGGAACAGTTGTATTAGATGAAGCCTATGCTGCAACAATGGTTTATACTGTAGATACACCACCAACTTCAACTACTATCATTAATGGTATTACACCAGCTTTAATTGATAATATGTTTATTGTAAATCCACCGCAAGAAGTAAAAGATAGAATACAAGAAGAATTACAAGATGAACAAAATGAAGACCAAGGTTTATTAGATATCGACTTTTTAGAATTTACAGAATTAGAAGAAGATGCATTGGAAGAAGATGAGTTAAAAGAGTTCTCAGAATTAGATGTTGATGAATTAGATGTAGAGTTTTTATTAGACTTTTTATCAATCGTAGATTCATCTGACCTATTTGATACATTAGGAGAGTTTGATATTAAAGGTGCAATGAGAGGATTAAACGATGAATCTCAATATAATGTATTTTTAAGAGATGGCGATTTAGTATTATATCGTAATGTAAATGGAGCAATAGAATTAACATTTGCAGCAGGTGGTTCATTTACATTAGAAACAATAACACCAGGTTGGGAAGGAATAATAACAGGTAATGATGGAGAAGACATCATAGTAAGGATTAACCAAAATTAATTATAAATAGTATTATGAAGAAATTTAAAAAAATATTTTACAAATACTGGATTAGGCCCTGGGTAGCATAATGAAAGATATAGCCTTTATATCTCTAATGTTATTATTACCATTTGTTTGTTTTGCTGATGATAATCAAATATCTCTAGAACAATCTGGTAATAATTTTGAATTAGAAATAGAACAAGTAGGATATAATAATACTATAAAAATGTTAGATTCTGGTTCATATATTAATAATGCCCCAAATCTAGATGTTCACATAGTACAATATAATTTTACAAGTGCTGAGAATATAATTGCATTTGACGAAATGAGTGGTTCTGGAAATACACTCAAGCTTGGCCAAGGAATTGCTTGGTTATCGGATGGTTCATATACCTATGATAATATTGAAGGCGGTGGTCATTATATGGAATTAGATTTATATGGAGATGACAATTCTTTAACATGGCATCAAACAAATGCTGGGTCAACTGATGGACACAACTTTGACTTTCATCTAGCTGGTAATGATAATATTATATCAGGTAGACAACAAGGGCAAGGTTCAAAAGAACTAAATCTAACAATCTATAATTCTGACAATGATGTTACTCTCAGACAGAAAGGTACATGGGCAACTCATACTGCAAATATAACTCTAGATGGATTATATGGAACAGATTTGACATTAAGACAATTAGGAAGTACAACACAAACATATAACTTAGCAGTTGATTGTGTTACAGTAGGCGGTTGTTCTGTGACAGTAGAACAAGGTCAGTAATGAATTCCTATCAAAGATTTCTTCGTCTTAAATACGGCTGGGGTATTCCTAAGGGTTTATACATAGATTTATACGTATGAAATATATTACTTCAATATGGTCAACCTTTGCATTAGCTTCATTATTAATTTTAATGAGAATTATAGACCCATCATTATTAGAACAAACACGATTAAATACATTCGACGCTTTAATCAAAACACTTCCAGAAGAAAAATCACAAGAAATAGTTTTACTTAATATAGGCGAGGATTCCTTAGCTGAATTAGGACAATTCCCTTGGCCCCGACATCACTATGCTCAAATGATAGCTGATTTAAGAAATAAAAATGCAGGTATGATTGGGTTTACTATTATGTTTCCAGAAGCAGATAGGTTTGGTGGAGATGAAGTATTTGCCAGTTGGGTAAAAGACAATGGAATTATTCTAACACAAACAGCTGATGAATATGGTAGAAGCGAATCTGCACCTTATGTAGGATATGCAACCTTTGGAACATCAGACCCTTTAGATTTCATTTACCAATATAAAGGATTAGTTACTAATATACCTGAGATAGAAGCAGGTGCATGGGGACATGGATTATCTAACGGCGCGCCAGAAGTTGATAGTATTACAAGAAGAATACCACTTATATCTAATGTCAATGGACAATTATATCCATCATTTGCTTTAGAAACAACTCGTGTTTTAAACGAAAAGCAATCTTATACTATTAAATCAAATGAAAGCGGAATTGAAAGTATCGTATTAAGACCATTTAATATCTCTACAGATAGTGATGGTTCTATTTGGTTAAAATGGAATACGAAATTTGAAGAAGTAGAATATGTAAATAACTTAAATGATTATGAAGATTTTAAAGGTAGGACAGTTATTGTTGGAGTAACGGCCAGAGGTTTATCTCAACAAGTTGCTACTCCTGGCGGATTGAAATATCCTCATCAGTTACAAGCTTCAGCGTTACAGACGATTCTGTCTGATAAGCCGATTTCTCGGCCTCAATACGCAACTCCTTTAGAAATTCTTGTAGGAACTCTTCTTGTGTTTGTTCTGATTCTTGTGGTATATCGTTTACCGATTTGGGTTTCTTTGCTAACCTTTCTGGTTCTCTGCGGAGGGACAATCTTTTCTGTACTTTATATTTGGAATAAATCTTACATACTCCTCGACCTTACGTTCCATCTAATATTATATATACTTTCCTTCACTTCAGCGGGCTTTAATAATTTCTATAAACAATTTGTATTACGACAACAAATTAAGAAACAATTTGAAACTTATTTAGACCCAAGGCAAGTGATGTTATTACAGAAAGACCCATCGTTATTACGATTAGGTGGAGAGAGAAAAGAGATGTCGTTTCTGTTTATGGACATCGTAGGGTTTACTCCAATATCAGAACATTATAAAAATAACGATGACCCAGAGGGGTTAGTAGAAATTATAAATAACTATTTAGACACCATGACAAAAATAATATTAAAGAATGGTGGAACAGTTGACAAATATATGGGTGATTGTATAATGGCTTTTTGGAATGCTCCATTGCCATCTAATAATCATGCAGATATGGCTGTAAAAACAGCATATGAAATAACGGAAGCAGCAGATGTACTTATTGCAGAATTGGAAGAAAAAGGTTTACCTCGTATTGACGTTGGTATTGGTATCAACACCGGCGACTGCATCGTTGGAAACATGGGGTCAGAATCTCGATTTGACTATTCCGTTATTGGAGACGCCGTCAACTTGGCAGCTCGACTCGAAGGCCAAACAAGAAATTACGATGGGGTTCGAGTGCTGTTATCACAGTTCACTGCTGAAGAGTGTAAAGGACGAAGCTTCACTGAAGTCGATACAATTACAGTCAAAGGTAAATCTGAACAGATTACAATTTACACATAGAGATTATAAAAAAGACGTATACTATTTTTGGGCCATTAATGCACTCGATGTATGGACTACTAATCGAGGATTAAAGCATCCAAATATATACGAACTAAATCCTATTGTAGGAAAAGACCCTCATTTAGATAGATTAATACTTTTTAAATTAATATGGGGCAGTCTTATACTGCATACTCATGAACCAGAACATATAATCATACCTAATACATGGGTCACAATTGCCGTTGCTAATAACCTAAATGTGATGAATAACCTAGATATTATATCCTTATAACAAAAAAGTATAAAGAATCTGCAGAAAACACTGTACAAACTATAAATAGTATAGTATAATATACACATATACAGGAATCGAGGAAGAGTTGTAGTTGGTTGGTTGTTGTGAAACTCTACGAAAATCTTGGTTATAACTTACTTAAAATCAATTAAGACGTGATATATGGTATTGAGGTTATAACAAATAGAAACAATGAAGTATTTGAAATTTAAGGAGTGAATTGGGATAATACGGAAAACGAGAAACCTGATGGTGGTTACCTATCCACCTAGATAAAATCCAGGTAAGGCCTGGCTTAGAAGGACACGGTGTAAAGAATTGGGGTAACACCCATGAAATTGAAATACCATTAAAACTCATTTAAGGCATATATTATGGCAATTATAGCATTAACAGGTGTAAAAAAGAAAGATGTTCCTACTGTACATTTATACCTAGATAGACTGCAAAAACACCTAAAGATTAACCGTCTTCATTCAAAGGTAATATTCATTACTTTTAGAAAATGGGTTCAAAAAGGTACTGCCGATGGCGATTGCATTGGTGATAAAACATACGCTAAAATCAACATATCAAAACAACTCTCTTTTGAAGACCAAATGAAAACTTTGGCTCATGAAATGATACATGCTGAACAATTCATACGAGGCGATTTAACAGATACATTTATGTACAAAGGTCGTAACTTTAGTGAATGTGCATACGAGAATCAACCATGGGAACGTAAGGCTCATGCTCAAGAAGAAAAGTTATACTATAATTACTTTCCATTTAATTCCTATAATTAATTGCAAAAAACATGCAATTAATTGCAGAAAACACTGTACAAATGGCTAAAGACCTGGTATAATTACTATATCAAATTCAAATTAAGGAGTGAATAAATGAAAAAATCTATATCAAACGCAATAAAAGGCATCTCATCATTAGAAGAAATGAACGAGGTAATAGCGTTAATCAAAATTAAACAAAAACAACTTAGGCTAATGACCGCACATGATATTAAAAGTTCTATCAATATCGGTTCTAAAGTCATAGTTAACTCTAGGTCAGGCTCTGAACAAGGAGTTGTTACTAAAATTAAAAGGACGAAAGCTGTAGTCGAAATCGACGGCAAACTTTGGAACTGTCCGCTATCTCTTTTGGAGGTAGCGTAATGTCAATCGATAGATATTCAATGACTATGGAATTCTACATATACGCAGATAGCGATAAGAATGCCGTAGATTTAGCAGAACACATTGTCGAAACTCAGAAGAAAAAGTGGGACAATAGAGCTTATGTTAAGAGCGTTAAGGCACAACCTTTTGGTTCTCTTTTAGAAGGCAAAGAATTAATTGCAAATTAATTGCAAAAAACACTGTACAAATGGTCAAAGACCTGGTATAATAGAACTATAAAATCAAATTAAGGAGTGAATTTATGAAAAAAGTACTAATACAAACACAATACCAAGAGAATTATGGCACACCAGATGAGCCGTATTGGAAGTTCAAGGGTGGCTCAGATTACTTGGTGCATGCATCTGACGATGTAAATACCATTGATTTGGTCAATGGCCTTAAGCCATTCCTCGAGGTTTCTACTGTTATGCAGAAGGAATACATCCTTGGTTGGGAAGACATTTCCCTCGATAACCCAGTGGCTAACCACATCAATGCGTGGGATACCATCACTGAGGTTTTTGTTGGTGGCAATGCTGACGGCAGTATTAAAGCTATTCGTAACATCGACAATCGTCAAGATGGTTGGATGCGTAAAGAAATCCTTGAAAAGACTGAGGCCTGGACAATGGTCGAGGGTCAGGAACGTAAAGATTACAAAGCTACTTTCCTCATGGAAGATGGCGACATTCTCACTGAGTCTGAGCTCGGTGAATACTTTAATGCAAGAGAGGTGGCATAATGACTAGTAAACAACGTTTAGCTCTAATTAAAAAGGTTGCTCAAAAGCGTAACAATAAACTTACGGAAGCTGTAAAGAAAGCAAAACATCTATCAGCTGGCCAATTGGAATGTTTTTCAGAAGAAAATATGTATTATACCGATAAGGAGACTCAAGACTTTCTTGCAGGTTCTTCTTATATGGACAACTATAGGAGCACAAATGATTGGGACTAATCAAATGACGACTGATGTTCGTAGGATTGAATCTCTCTTATCAGTAAGAGATAGAGCACAATCACCAGAGTTCAAAAAACTTTGGACGGATAAATTAACTGAGCTTTTAGAAAATATTAAATCTAGGCCAAACGGAGTTATTCAATGACACAATATTATGATGTCGTAGAAAGACAAAGATTGATTAATGAAGCTACTGATTGGGCAGAAAAGGTAAAAGTTATTCATGCACATTCACTTGATTCTATGTACTATGATAACAGGCCAGAAGATACAGCAGATGGCAAAGGTGTTACTGACGTAGAGTATAATAGTGGCGTAATTGTAAGACATCAAAATGGCGAAGTGATTCATACCTTTGGAACAAAGCTTACAGGTGATGCGTTACTTGACTCATACACGAGGTATAACTAATGGCAGTAACTAGTTTTTATACAGGTAGTTTACGATATGATATTCACGGGCGTAAAAGAAAGAAACATGCTCTTAATTCTAAAAAGCGTAAACCAAACATTTCAGAGTTCAAACCTTTACATTTAGAAAAGACGTTTGCTCAACAGAGGTCAGAAGACCATAGGTCTAAATATCCATCAATGGATATGGCATCTGTATACACACCTCAAAAAGACCAATCTTGGAAAGCTGAGGAATCAAAAAACTTTACGGTTGCACCGGCATATAACAAAGGTGCATACCAAGTAATCCCACGAAAGGACGTGGAACATATCGGTAAATGATATATAAATAATATTATGGAAACTTTAGGAATAATAATAATTGTCGGACTGACAGGACTCTTCGCAATCGCATCTAGTGAATGTGTAGCGAATGAAAAAGGTCAATCCTTATTTGATAAATCAAAAATCAAATATAAAGACGGAGATAACACATGATACTATCTGAATATTCAAATCAAGAGCAAAAAGCTCAAGTAGTATACGAAAAGAATAGTGGATATGGAGTAAAATACTTCAGAAACAACGACACTCCTTTAACAGAGTGGTACGTTGGAAAATCCGAAGCCTATGCGGAAAGCGCGGCAGAAAATTATGTTTTAGGAATTAAAACTATACCAACTCAAGACTTGTCTAAAGCCTTAGTGGAGTAGTTTTATCCCCGGCCCTTCATTCACTCCTTTGAACTTGGGCCGGGGACTTTTATTGGAAAAAAAATATGGAAAAAGAAATGAAACCCTGGGAAGTTATTAAACTACTAGAAGAAACACCAGGTAGAAACGATAAGATAGAAATTCTAAAATCTCAAAATAGAAATCATGAATTTAAGTATGGTTTAATTGCATGTTATGACCCTTATGTAACTTATGGTATAAAACAAATACCAGAGAAACTTGAGGAGTGTCCATTACCTACAGAAGTAGCTCACCAACAAATTAGAGGGTCGAGTTTTTCAACAGGTGGTGATGAAATGTATGACCAAGTAGCCATGGCATTGCCAAAGTATATGGCTTATGCTGATTTTGAGTTGGTAGTTTTAAAGTCATTAAGAAGTAGACATGTAACTGGTAATGCAGCTAAAGACTTAGTTGAATTTATGTTAATGAATACTAAAGGTGTAGATGAATGGAACTATTGGTATCGCAGAATCCTACTCAAAGATTTGAAATGTGGTATTACTGCAAAAACAATTAATAAAGCTTATGGAGGCAATCTAATTAAAACATTCGGTGTACAATTAGCCAGCGATGGCACAGGTAAAGAACATTTAATGGGTGATTCCATTATTGAAAATAAATACGATGGCGTTAGATGTCTTGCAGTTGTGAATAAAAATAAAGTAACTTACTATACAAGAAATGGTAAAGAGATTAACCCTAAAGTAATTCCTGATGAAGTACACAATATTTTAAATGTACCAGAACTTCAAGGATTAGTCTTTGATGGCGAATTAATGAGTACAACCTTTCAAGAGTTAATGCATTTATTACATAAGAAATATGAAATAGAAGTAAAGGATATTTATTATGCAATCTTTGATGTTATACCTTTTGACGAATTCATTAAAGGCGAAAGTACTAAAACATTAATTGAAAGAAAATTACAATTAACTGAATTGACTAGAGAATTACCAGACTTCTTTTGGGCAGAACAAATACAGCTTATAGATTATAATGAAGTCAATTTAAAACAAGAAGATGGTGAAGGCCAAGCCGCAAAATCATTACATTACTATACAACCGAAGCTGTAAAATATCAGTTTGAAGGAATCATTGTAAAGGATAGAAATTCATTATGGAGAGCTACTCGAAGTAACGATTGGTTAAAGATTAAGCCATTTGTAGAAAAATCATTAGCTGTTATAGATATCGTCGAAGGTACTGGAAAAAATGAAGGAAGGTTAGGTAATTTAGTTTGTGAAGGAATAGATACAGGTCAACTTATTAATACTAATGTTGGCTCAGGATTTACTGACGAACAAAGACAAGAAATCTGGGACAATAAAGATAAATACATGGGATTAATTGCTGAAGTTAGAGGTGACTGTGTTACTGAAATGATTGATGGAAAGCATAGTATAAGGTTCCCAAGGTTCAAAGGTTGGAGAGGTTCAAAGCCTGGTGAAAAGATTTAACTTATAAATAGTTTAATAGAGGAGTATATATGGAATACCTAAACAGCTATTTGAAAGACAATGATTATACATTTATATCTAAGGATGTAAAAGGTAGATATCAAGGGGTCGTAGTAAGTCATATCGATGAATACGCTATACCTAAATTAGTATACGGTGTCTTATATGTACAAGACCACTTTAATTTAGGCGTTGATTGGTACCCAGGCGAAAGTTTAGAAACAACAGAATCACATAGAGATTCATGGTTAAGCCAAGTTTCTGACAAACCCTTACCAGGAAAATTGAATGAGAGAGGAGAATTCGTACCAAATTATGGTGGTACAACCGAAACTCATCAAACTAAATACGGTCCAACTGAATAAAACACTGTACATTTGAACCTAATCCTGGTATAATAGATTTTATATTATAGGAGTATATTATGGCAAAAGCTAAACGCAGAGGTCCATCCCTCGAAGATAAGTATCTTGGCAGTGAACCAAATTATCATGGTCAAGAGTTAAAAGGTGAAGAACTATCCAAAGCATTTTCATCGTCAACTCGTTATTTTAACTATTACAATAACGCAAAAACAAACGCACCAGTTATTCTAATCTATGCCGAAAAGGTATTAGGATTTTCTAAGAAAGATATTGTAGCTTTAAAGAAAGTAGAAAACTGGAGACTCAATCAAGGCACGGGTAATAACATACGATGCTTCAACGCAGGTATTCCACTCGATGATATGCCAACAACCTCAGACGAAACTATTCCACAAAGAATTGAAAGACATTTAAGAGAATGTCTAAAGATTGGTAAGTCTATTGTTATAGAGAAAAAAGCAACTGCACCGGCAGTTGTCATTACACCTCGTCAAAGAATGCAAAAGAAAGTACTCGATACTATTTGGGTAGACTTTGATGAAATGGTAATTGATAAATGGTTCGAAGGTGAATACGATAAGATTAAATTTCCAGCTTATTCATTACTACAAATGCATAAAATCAAAGGTGCGGGTGTAAATATATTCGCAGATAGAATTCAATTTGAGCTAGACTTGGTGTCTGATGCCTATAATAAAACATGTGAGCAGGCTGTAGAAGCTTATTCACATATCTCTAAGGGCAATAAAAAGAAAATGATGACACTCCTAGAAAAAATCCTGGAGGACGTAGCAAGGGCAAAATTAAATGCCAAATCAGCTAGAGTTCCTAGGGCCAAAAAGAGAAAAGCATCAGACGAACAAGTCGCCAAGCTCCAATATAAAACTGATGATGTTGAGGCAAAACTAACATCAATCAATCCAGTTATGATTCCTGGTAAGGAAAGGTTATTTACCTATAACACTAAAACTAGAAAGCTGACAGAGTATTATTCTGTAAGCACAACAGGGTTTGAAGTAAAAGGTACATCAATTAAAAACTTTGACGATAAGCTATCTAAAACCACAAAGCTTAGAAAACCAGAAGATGTGTTACCCAATGTACTCACCCTCGCACCTACTAAAATTCAGAAACAGGTGTGGGATAAATTAACTACAAAACAAAGTGTGCCAAATGGTAGGATTAACGCTGATACAATTCTGCTGAGGGTACTATAGGATTATGCTTGAAGAAAAAATAATGACTAAGAAAAGATTCTCTACAGCTGTAGAAGAATTAGTCTCAAAAAGAACCGATATGGATTACCTTGATGCAATGGTTTATATAGTGGATAAAAGAGGATTGGATATGAGAAACGTACCAAAACTTCTTACTGATTCATTAAAAGAAAAACTAGAAGCTCAAGTTACTTCAAAAAATTTAATTAAACAAAAGAAAAAGAATAGCTTACCAGTATGAATGACCCATTTGAGTCATATAAGTTATACAATGCTTTAAAGTTGCATTTCGAATCTAATTATGATGCAGTGAAATATAACTTTAAGTCTAATGTAACTACCAATTCGTTTTTAAAGCGTAAGGATAAATATTTCTTTGCTAAGTTAGCGAAAAAATATAATGGTAATCTAATGGATTTTTATGTATCACAATTTGTTAATAATGGCAAATACGTAGGTGATATGTTAGATTCAGAAGCAGAACAGAATTTTAAACACTTCAAAAAAGTTCAAGAAAGTATTCATCGAACCTTTGAAGTGGATATAAATAAACTATGTGATTATGATTTAGAACAACTTCTTATTTCAGAAGATGGACAACATCCTCTAATCATAAAGTTATGGATGCAAGAAGAAATACTATTGGAAACAGTAGTTATTCTTAATTCCATATTGGGGTTTATTCCTCGAGAGTCTAAGAAGATTAAGGACACTATTATTTGGCCTGACCAGAAAAGACTAATCGAGAAGTATACACCATTCGTAAAGTTCGATGCAAATAAAATCAAACTTATTTGCAAAAAGGCCTTTACAAAACCATGAAAGTATGGTATAATATAACCTATATAATGTATAAAGTGGATAATTCAGTAATACAACGCAATACGGAGAAATACTATGTCGTTTGAAAATCTAAAGAGCACACGAGGCTCGTCTATTGACAAACTCGTCAAAGCTGCAGAAGCAGTATCCACACCAAAAACTGAGAGCTCTTCTTACGAAGATGACAGATTTTGGAAACCTACCAGAGATAAAGCTGGCAACGGATTCGCAGTCGTAAGATTCTTACCTGCCACGGAAGGTGAAGACCTACCATGGGTAAGATATTGGGACCACGGGTTCAAGGGGCCTACAGGTCTATGGTATATAGAAAACTCTTTAACCTCTATCGGTGAGCAAGACCCAGTGTCAGAAATGAATACTGTGTTATGGAACTCTGGAAGGGACGAGGATAAAGCAACTGCAAGGGACAGAAAGCGTAGATTACATTATGTGTCAAACGTGTTAATCGTTTCTGACCCAGCAAACCCTGAAAATGAAGGTAAGGTCAAACTATATAAGTTTGGTAAGAAAATCTTTGACAAAATTATGGATGTTATGCAACCACAATTTGCCGATGAAGAGCCAGTGAATCCTTACGATTTTTGGGAAGGTGCCGACTTTAAGATTAAAATCAGAAAGGTCGAAGGTTGGGTAAACTATGATAAGTCAGAGTTTGCTGCACCTAAAGCACTATATGAAGGCGAAGAGGAAAGACTAGAGGGAGTATATAACCAATTATATTCTTTACAGGATTTCTTGAAGCCAGAGAACTATAAAACTTATGATGAGTTAAAGCTCAAATTGAATAGAGTTCTCGGTGTCGACGCCGGTGTGTCAATGGATGCCCCAATGGAATCAGCTCCTGTAGTTGAACAACCAATGGCAGCAGCCGCTTCAGAGCCCATGGCTAATACAGCGTCTGATGATGGTGATGATGAAGACACATTAAGCTACTTTGCCAAGCTAGCAAAGGAATAAAATTAGTAGCTGATTCGTTTCGATGATACGAAAATTTTAGAGGGAGCAGAAATGCTCCCTTTTTTTATCTTGAGAATGATAATTGTAGGCCGGAAGTTCTTAAAGGTCTACCTGATATAATATTTGATGTTACACTTGATGAGTTATTTACGTTACTACTTTGTTGATTTGAAACTACAACTGGATTCTGTTTAACCTCTACTTGAGCTAATGCATTTTCTGTAGATATATCTGGAATATCTGCACCAGTTAGATTCTCTTGGTCTTTTTGTCGAAGCTCTTCTTGCTCTTTTTGCATAGCTGCTTCTTCATTTTTCAATCTAATTTCTTCAGCTGCTCTTTTACCTCTTCCTGTATCAAGGCCCTCACCTATAGCATCCAATGCTGATGTGTCGAAATCATCTCCTAATATCCACTTAGCAGCTCTCTTACCTAAGAAACTTATCATCTTTCTAGGTATAAAGGTAATGCCGTTAACAATCATTGCTAAGAAGTCAACGAAATATAACATTGCAACTTTTAGAGTGTCCATAATACTTGCGCCTGGTCCTAATGAATCCTGTAACGCTTTAAATCCAAGGTATAAACCACCAACTAATGCCATAATAGCTAGGATTGGTACTAATATTGGAGCCATTGCCGCGATAATTGGAACCATTGCAGCCATCATACCACTAAATGCAGCCGTCATACTAGGTATAAATGTGGTCATCATGAATACTCTAAATACTTTGGTCAGGGTAACTAAACCTCTGAATACTTTCATGAATGCACCACCAACTGATGCCATCATTGATTTTAGATTTGCCATCATGTTAGCAACAAAGTCTGATATCATGAATGTTCTAAATGCCATAAATCCATTCTTTAAGAATCTTATAGCTCTTAAAACTTTAGGTAATATCATTAATCCAAGACTTCCTAGAATAACAGAAAACGATGTAAAGTTTTCATCAATAGTTTTCCTCATTCCTTCCATATCGCCATTAATAAATTTATCGATTGTATCAACGATTGCACCAACAGTATCAATAGCCTTTCTTACAATAGCACCAAATGTTTCTGGTGAAAAGAATAGTGTGGCAATACCTGCAATACCAGCTAGGAAGCCAGCAGTTTTTGCAACTTTACCTCCACCACTTTCAATCTTATCAGCCATATTAGACAATAAAGAATTAGCCTCTTCTTGTTTCTTTAGAGCTTCTCGTCTTTCTTCTTCGGTTAGTATACCTTTTAAAACAGCTTCTAATTGTGCTTGAGCTAAATCGATTTGTTGTTGGTCACCGGTTTCAAGAGCAGCTTCCAATGCATCTTGACTACTAGTAAATGAAGATTTTAATTCATCAAGAAGTGGGTCACCAGCTTCGGTAGTCATAGACAATTTGTTTAAAGCCTTTTTACCATCAGTTTGTGCTTTAGTCTGTAATTCAATTAAATCTTTTTGACCTGATAATTCTTCGGTTAATCTCTTTAATGAGTTAACTGTTTCATCACCTTCAATAGCATTCTTCTGTGATTCTAGAATGTTATTAGCTTGGTCGTTTAGACTAACCATTTCGGATAATCTATTATCCAAAGCTTTAGATGTATTGCTATTTTCTAGGGTTGCAAGGACTGCATCCATTGTTCCTTGAAGAGCATCTGCTCTCCTAGATTCACCACGACTATTTAAGTCTTCAATCTTATTTCCAAGCTTAACAGCTTCAAGTAGAGTTTCTTCTCTTTTAGCTGAGCGTTTTGTACTACCTTCTGTCTTTTCCAAAAGGGCCTTTATGTTCTTATTCGTGGTGTCTTCTGCCATTTACCTATTCCTTATTATTAAAGCGATTATCTATCCAACACTTTCCATAATATACTAAACCTAACCAAATGGTAATCATTAAACCATCAAAATAGCTTAGGTTGTTTAACTCTGATAAACCTTCCATTATTTCTTACCCATTGCTTGTGCACCAAAGAATGCAGCAACAATACCAGCAACAGCAATAAAATATACTCCTGCCATATCGCCAAGAATATCAGCAGCCTTTTCATAACCGACTACATTAGAGCCAATTACTAATACTGGGTAAAGAAGCATTCCATATAGTGAATACCAAGCCATTTGTCTTTGTGCATCTCTCATTGCATCAGCATCTTCAAGCTCTTTACGTTTAAATTCGAGATACATATCCTGTTCTCTTTTGGTCACCTTTCCGTCTCCGTTGGTGTCTGCGGGATGATATCCTGCGTTTTTAATTTCTTCTTCCATCATTTATACCTTTTATTCTGTGCCTTTTGTTTTTCGTTCTCTTCTTTAATATACTGCTGTAATAGCGTTACGTATATTTCCCTTTCCCATGGTAGCATATTCTCTAATTCAGTTAAACTATAATTGTGATGTTGCATCATTGCAAAATTCACTTTGTAATAGTTCACAAGTGTATCATGCGAAAGGCCTAAGTAAAAAAATTCTGAAGGCCTCTTAACTCTACCTTATTATCATTATCGCATTTATTACATTTCCATTCAACTGTGTGAGATAGTGCCGGCATTCCCTGGAACCACTCTGTAATACTTGCAAACTGTGATGCATTTAATCCATCTATAAATCCTGTTAGTGATTGTTCTGTTTCACTATCAGCAGGATATACATTATCGGCATCAAAAATATTATCAATTGATACCATAATTAATCCCATTGTCGATTCCATCTTTTGTTCTGGGGTTAGGCTATCTAAATCCTCAGTACCAAGACTTTCTAATTGTTTAACTGATGGGTATTTAAAAGTAATACCAACATCATCAGTCATCATAACAATTTTATCGTCCTTTTCAGGAATGTCCATTGTGATTTTTTCCAATGGTATACTATGTTTACCAACATCATCACAATCATCATTACGACATTTTAGAGAAATATCTGCTGTTTCTCCTACAGCTTTTGACCTTAATTGTAAAAACAAGTATTCAAGGTCAAAACTCGTTAGGTTATCAGTTACTACTGTATCAAATGTACAGGCTGATAACACATCCTTTAAGCTTCTCATAATTAGTTTATTATCTTTAGATTCTAAAGCAACCATGAGGACCTTTTCTTCTTTCACAAGGAAAGGTCTAAATTCAATTTCTTCTCCAGTACTAGGTATAACCGTAGTATATTTCGAAGCATTCACTACTGGCAAAGCCATAATTTTCTCCTATTATATTATCCAAGTAGGTCTGCAACAGAACCAAGCACAGAGGCTGTGGAACTTAACGGACCTTCTACAACATATTTATCATATGAAAAAGTAACCGATAACTTAGCATATTCTCCACTATCCTGAGATAGGTCGATTTGGTTTACAGTTGTCGGAAAAGCTTTTTCTAATTTAACGCCATACACTGGCTTATTATTATTATCCAATTGCTGAATTATTACATCAGTTGAATAATCGTTTTTATAACCCACAGTAAAAGTATCTACATCGATTACACCTGATTGCCAACCATCAAACATTGTCTTCATATAGTAATCATTGGTTAAAACAAAGCTCATTGTAACTTCGCCATCAATAATAGTATATGGAAACTGATTAACCTGTCGGTCAAGTGCAACATCACTTGTAGAAATAGTTCTACTTGGGAAATTCACAGAATCACATAACAAAGCTATATCCCTAGGGTCATTAATTAAATTCTTGACACTAGGAGTATTACCAGAAAGTAAAGAACCAACTAATACTTCTGGATTTAAATTTAAAAGAGATTGTGTAGGAGGTGTAAAGATTACATTAAATCTATTTGACCTGGCTATTCCGCCCTTTTTGGCGATTGTACTTTTTAATGTATCGATGTTACCATTACTTCCAAACATATTTAACTCCTAGCAATCTTAATACTTTCAGCCCATACTTTAGTTTTAGTGGACTTAGTAAATTGTTCTGTTGGTAAGAATACAGCAATTTCCCATTCGGTCATTGGTACTCTAACCATTTTTGATTTGACATGACTTGTTAAGTAATGTTTAAAACAGGGTTTAAACTCTTTATACTTACTGACACCTTTTAACAATTCATAACGCATTTTAGTTAAGCGCGTTTTATCTTTTAAATTCTTTGGTGCAGTTTTCATTAACTCATCAAGGAATTTAGCTCTAATGTCTGGTCTTAGGTAATGTAAGTTTAAACCGTAGAATCCATTAGGTGCTTCCTCAACCATAATCGTCATAGGAAACCTATCGTAATAAGGTAATGTCTTTTTCATCTTAGGGTCATAGAAATACATATACATATTACCAGCTATTTCAGTAGAAACAGGGTCAAGAGCATCATCTCCGAGTAATTGTTTTCTATTAACACTACCTAGGTCTTTAACTTTCTTTTCAAACCAGGCTCGTGATTGTTTAGTCCGTGCAGTAACTCCTGCGCGGAATGCTTGTGCTTGTAGAGTGTCGAATAAACTAGCCATATAGTCTATTTATACTAGCTTTTCAAGAGTTTGATGCCAAGATTCTTTAAAGTTTCTTCTGTCCATACCTGAAACTTCCATCCTTTATGGTCTGCATATTGTTGTGCAGCTTGCCATTTAGAAGTATTCTTTACGTATGTCATCACTTCATTGATATATCTTTTAGTTTTAGCTCTCTTTTTAGGTGGGATTGTTTCCTTTTTTGGTTTGATTTCTACCAAAATGATTTCACGATTGTCTAATTCAACTAATAGGTCGACATAATACCGATGTATTTTGTTATCAGTTCTGCATTTGTAGGGGATTACGATATCTTCTGAGTTCCATTTCTTAACTCGAGGAGATGATTCACACCATCTAAACGTTTGACGTTCCCATAATGAACGATATACTACCTTGGTTGGGTCACCAATGTACTTATTCTTATTCTTTATTGCGTATTTACCTTTATAACTCATGTCCAAACCTTATAAATAGATTGTATAGTTGATTTAACATAGTTATTTATAGGACAAAAGAATGGCAAATACAATAGCATTTCCTTCAACATTGAGAAAAGATATCGACGATGGTACAGCAAATCATGTCTCTTTTCAAATCATTGGAGATGGATTAGACTCAAACTTATTTAAGATACATCTTTACATTCCACCAAACTTTTCACTAGGTGATAGTGCTAACTTTGGTTCAATTGACCTGGGTATGATTAACGCTGTAACAGAAAGAGATACATTAAGAAAGCAGGCAAAAGAAGAAGGAAAGAACGAAGCAGATATCGAAGCAATCGGTATAGGTGCAATGATACTCAAATCAGTAGGTGTTGACCAATTCGGTGCAGCAGATGCAGCAATGCAAAAAGCAGGAGTTGCAGTTAACAATGCCACAACTTTAACCTATGAAGGGTCATCAATCAGAACATTTACATTAGGATTTACACTTGTAACAGAGTCAGCAGAAGAAGCACAGGTAGTACGAGTGATTGAAAACACCTTTAGAAAGTATATGTATGCCAAGAAAGAGGGTGAATACATACTCAAATACCCTCCAGTATTCCGAATTAAGTTCATGAAAGGTACTGAAGTCAACGAATTCTTACCTCATTTGTTTGATTCTTATTTAACTGGCATGACAGTTTCATATAACGAATCATCCAATATCTTCCATGCTGATGGTTCACCTGTCGATACATCGATTGAACTATCATTCCAGGAACAAAGACAGTTAACAAGAGATGATTTATATAGTGCTGATGATGTTGCACCAGGCGATATCGAACCAAATAGAACATATCCACCACAGAAAAGTGGTGTTGCAACTGCTGGAGGTAACGGATAATGTCATTCTTTAAACAATTTCCAAAGGTAGATTACGATTTATACGCCGATGGCGCAGTTCAAAGTGTTGTTAACATCTTTCGAAATGTACGACCACTGCAGAACTTCATTGACAATATGACTAATTACAAGTTCTATACAGTACAAAACGGTGAAAGACCTGACATAGTATCACAAAGACTATATGGTACACCGGACTTTTATTGGACATTCTTTGTTGTCAATGAGTTTCTTCATGATGGAACAAGAGCTTGGCCAATGTCAGAAGAAGTCTTAGCAGACTATATTAACACTGAGTATAGCGGATTTGCAATCAATACACATCCTACATTGTTAAAGAACTCTGATGGAACAGTTAACCAATTCGTTGATTCACTGTCAGGCAGGTTTAAGTTAGGAGAACAAATCACTGGCTTAACATCGAGCGCAGCAGGTACATTAGTCGAAAAGAACATTGACCTGAATCAACTCATCATTAAGAACGTTAACGGCACGTTTGTCGCAGGTGAATCCGTCAGAGGTAGCATCACAGAAGACGTAGTTCAATCAGAAGAGGTCTTTCTATACAAAGAAGCACCTCATCATTACTTTCAATTTGGCGATACAGAACAACGCCATGTCACTAACCGTAATAACATTGACTCAGAGCAGGCTTTCATCGGCGCGCAACTGGATTACACAAGCAATCGCGCGCATCTTCGTGAGTTAAACGATGAACGTAGTCGTATACGAATCGTTAAACCAGAAGCGATATCAGCCTTTGTCGATGAGTTTGAGAGACTCTTGAATGCGTGATACACATCGATTAGATTCAGAGGGATATGCTTCAACGCCTAAGTCATGGTTTCTTGCCGCGGCGAACCTGTTTCCCCATAACGATAAAGAGTTTGATATAAGGAATCTCATTACGCAGATTGACATTATCGAAGACATTAACTCTCCATTTCTCGAAGCAGAAGTCAAGATTGGCGATACATTTAACCTACAAGAGAAGCTAGGACTATGTGGTGGCGAGAAACTTTTTCTAAACATACAAAGAAACCAGAAAGACGGCAAGAAGACATACAAACATAACTTCTATATAAGCGAAGTATACAACTTTAAGAAGAGCGGAACTGCACGATACACTTACGTGCTCAAACTACATAGCCATCATCTACATCTCAATCAATTACAGACAGTTACGAAGCCATTCAAAGACACTCTTGGAGGGACGATAGAGAAGCTATTTAAGCATGAGCTACAGGTACCGGAAGGCAGTTTAAACATTAGTACAAACAATAGTGGCATAGTTAAAGGAATCTTCCCTAGGTTAAGACCAGTTCATGCATGCTATTGGCTCATGCGACAGTCCTTTGATGACGGGACACCATTCTACCTTTATGAAACGCTATCAGAGTCCTCTATACACTTCAGAAGCTATAAGGAGTTAGCCTCAGTCAAACCTAGCAAACAAAGGAAGTATCAGTACAAAGCCTTTACGAACACTCAAAAGGAAACACCAGAGGGCTATGAAGAGGAACGAATCATGATATCAAAGATGTCATCACCTGATTATGGTAAGTCTTCACTGATGGCTACAGGGTCTGGCGCCTATGCATCTACTATACATGAACTAGATATAGCCAATAAGACATATAATAAGATACGCTATTCATATGAGAAGAACAAACTAATTAAACTGAATGACAATAAGCCCTTTACAAAGACTAAGAAACTTGATAAGGAGCTGCATGAACTAAACGAGTCTAAACAATTCTTTATTAGTAAGAACTCTAAGGCGTTTAATGATTTAGGTAACTATTATAGTGCAGCTGATGTACAATTCTCTAAGGCCGTAGCACACCTTGAGAACCTTCAGTATGTGAAACAAGAGGTTATCCTTCCGGGCGATTTTGAATTGTCTGTGGGTCATCTAATGCATGTCTCAGTATATAGAAATGAGGAAGGCTCGGACGGGGCTGGAATCGATAAAGAACAGTCAGGTGACCATTTAATCACAAGGATAGTTCACATGTTTGGCGATGAGTATAATATGGATATGACCATACAAAAAGATAGTAGCGAGAGGAAGTATGATTAAAGATGATATGTTTATAGGTGGTGCCTTTATATGGTTCACCGGCGTAGTAGAAGACAGAATGGACCCAGAAGAAATGAATAGGGTTAAGGTAAGATGTTTTGGTTATCACTCAGAGGATAGTGGATTATTACCTACAGAAGATTTACCATGGGCCACAGTATTAATGCCTAACACATCTTCAGGCACTTCTGGTATAGGGGATTCACCTCATGCCTTAATGGAAGGTAGTTGGGTAGTAGGGTTCTTTAGAGACGGCGAGAGTGCTCAGGACCCATTAATCATAGGCAGTATAGCATCCTTTAATAGTAGCACTCAGGCACCTAAGGGAGATGCCTTTACAGGTCTTGATTTCCCGCGGGGCGAGTACGAAGGCCAATCCGATGTTAATAAGAGTGCAAGGAATAATAATTTTGGACAAGGTACCTCTATGGATATAAGGGCTAGTACCACGGACCCGTCTCCAGTGTCCACAGCATCGGCACCTAAGATATCATCGGTTGCTCCGAACAAGCCAGCAAGTTATTATAATAATAATTCATGGGCACCATTGAAACCCTATAATGGGGCCTTGCCAACCTATCCATATAATAAGGTGACAGAAAGTGAGTCAGGACATGTTGTTGAGATAGATGATACACCAGGCTATGAGAGAACTCTTTATATGCATGCCTCTGGTAGTTATGAAGAGATATACCAGGATGGTACAAGACAAATAAAAATTCTCGGAGATGACTATGAGGTAGTATTAGGGGCTAAGAACATTCACATAAAAGGTAACTGTAATATCACTTGCGATGGAGATATGCGACAACTAGTATATGGTAACTATCACTTAGAGGTAGAAGGTGATTATACACAGAATATAAAAGGTTCCTTGCAATCTCGTATTAATGGAAACTCGGAATATGAGATAGGTAGAAATCGTTCAGGTAATATTGGATTAAATGATTCTTTATTAGTCAATGGTGATAATATACATAACATAGTATTAGATGATTTAAAAACTGTTTCTGGCAATCACGTAAATAATACCGCTGGAAATATGTCGCTCGTTGCTTATGGTAATACTTCCGTTTTCTCAGGTAATAAATATTCTCAAACATGCATTAGTGACTATGCCGTCGCTAGTGGAGGGAATGCTAAATTTGGCGTCTCTGGTAATTTGACTGAAGATATCGATGGCACTCATACGCTAACGTCGCCGACTGCTGCGATTACATATACCGATGGAGAGATTACCGTCGCAACAATTACACATACCGCACATACACACGTCGAGGTTCCTGGTAGTGGTGGAGCTAGTTCGCCGGTACCTTCAACACAATCAACATCAAGTCCGGAGGCTAACACATAATGAGTTTACCATGTGGCAATAACGCAAACTTAGATAGTATTAAAGATAAGACAAAGGAATTAGATTCGTTACTCGAGGGAGGTAAAGATGCGCTCTCCTCTGCTAGTAGTAAACTTTCCGAACTCTCTGCTAGTCTGAATTCATTTAAACCAGAGCTTCCAGAAATTCCTTCCCTGCCTAAAGATTTAATTGCGCTGGCCAGTATTAATAATCCCTTAGAGTTATTAAATAAGATTAGCACAATAAAAAATTCCTATGGTGCGGCCGTACCAGATTTAGGGGGCTTGCTATCCAAGCTTGGATTAGACTCCTTTCCTCCTAGCATAAATGTTTCCGCTATCTGTGATGAGGTACCCAATGTAGAAATAAAGCCTGATGGTAGTGTTAAGGAAGAACCAAAGGAAAGTAAACCAGCAGAAGTTGTTCCACCTGAGCCAAAGAAAGAAGAGAATACTGCTCCGGTCGAACCAGTCGATAAAGATGTTTATGAATATAATAAAGCAACATTAGAGTCTGCTTATAAACTAGCAAAGAAAGAACTACTAAGAGAAACAAATAATAATTTTGGTTCCTTTGTTGGTAATTCAACTAAGGCCTCTGATGAAATATTTCGTCTCACAACCGTAGAGATGGTTAACGGCCTTTATACCGAGGGTGGTGCAACCTATAATAGTATTAAGGGCGAAGATAAATTAGAACAATATCGTGCATTACAGACAAAGAATAAGAAAGCAAAGAAAGCAGGTTATGACTTTACATCATATAATAGTTTAATCAAAACAAAGTTTGATTTACTACAAACCACTAATAGTTTCTTTCATAAAGATGCTGATTATACTACGGCTGCGCAAGATGTAGTCGCTCGAGCGAAAGCTAAATTGGCAACATAAAGGATTATAAATACATATATGGCAATATCAGATTACAGTGTAATAGGAAATAAAAAACGAAGTCAAGTTGATTCTCGTAGAAAGGGGTTTAGCGACCTCGACCTTCGTTTGATTAAGCATCCGATTAAGAAAGATATCGTACCATTAAGAGATGATGCTGCAATAAAAAATGCGTTAAAAAATCTGATATTAACTAACGCCTTTGAACGACCCTTTCAGCCAAACCTAGGTGCAAACCTTCGTGGGTTATTATTTGAACCAGCTGATGGCGTAACCAAATTGGCAATAAAGGATAACATTGAGAGTATAGCAAAGCATGAACCAAGAGTTCGTCTATTATCTCAGAACATAATCGATATGCCAGACTCAAATGCATATCGTATAACAATAAAGTTTTTAATAAAAGAATCCGACAGACAAGAAGATGTTGAGATTGTACTAAGAAGATTAAGGTAATAACATGGCTAATAACTTAAATGTAACAGAATTAGATTTCGACCAAATAAAAGATAATCTAAAAAACTTTCTAAAGTCGCAATCAGAATATAATGATTATGATTTTGATGGAAGTGGATTATCAGTTTTATTAGATGTCCTGGCATATAATACTCATTATAATGCTGTCAACGCACACTATAGTTTAAATGAGGCTTTCTTAGATTCAGCTCAGATTCGTGGTAATGTAGTAACAAGAGCTAAGCTATTAGGTTATACTCCTCGTTCAGTTCTATCACCAAGAGCTACAGTCAATATAGTAATTGATATTACAGGTGAAGATTCTAATACACAAGCAAATAATACATCTCTTGTTTTACCAAGAGGAACTAAACTTAAAACAAATGTTGGCGGAGAGTCATATGATTTTGTTGTACTAAATAATTATACTGTAGACAATGTTGGTAATAAGTTTACCTTTAATAATGTCGAAATAGTAGAAGGTACATATAAAACTATTCTATATAGAGTTGATAATGATATTGAAAATCAGAAATTTCAACTCGGTGAACAGGATGGCGATACATCTACATTAAGAGTTCGTGTACAACAGAACGAAGATTCATTAGGGTACGATGTTTATAATAGATTCGAATCGCTATTAAATGTTGACTCAGTAACACAAGTTTATTACCTACAAGAAAATCCATCTGAATACTTTGAGGTATTCTTTGGCGATGGTGTTATCGGAAGAAAGCCTGTTAATAATAATATTGTCACTCTTGACTATATATTTACCAATGGCTCAGATGCAAATGGAGCAAGTGTTTTCTCACTGAATGATACAGTTGGCGGATTTGCTGTTAATAGTGTATCAACTGTTTCAGAAGCTTCTGGTGGTACAGAAAAGGAAACAGCTGAATCAATTAGATTCAACGCACCATTAACATTTACTACACAGAACAGAGCGGTTACTGCTCAAGATTATAGAGCTATTATATTAAAGAACTTTTCTAATATCTCTAGTATCTCTACATGGGGAGGAGAAGATAATGACCCTGTAGATTTTGGTAGGGTATATGTTTCTGTTAAGCCATTAACAGCTGATGTTCTTACTGATTCAGAAAAATCAGATATTAAAAATAATATTCTCAAAGGAAAGAACATTGTGAGTATTACCCCAGAGTTGGTCGACCCTGAATCGACTAATCTAGAGTTGGATGTCTTCTTTAAATATAATCCAAACTTAACAGATAGAACATCTGTGGATTTAGAATCATTAATTAAAGATGTCATATCAGATTATAACTTTAATAACTTAAATAAATTCGATGGTGTCTTTAGGCATTCACAGTTATTAAATCTTATTGATAGAGCTGACCCTGCTATTTTAAATAGTACAGTGCGTCCTTATATGTATCAAGAGATTGCTGGTAAAATAAATGTTAATCAGAATAACTTTATATTAACATTTGCTGACCCATTCTTTGAGTCAGGTAGCTCAACAGATTTTGTACTAACATCAACATCATTTAACATTAATGGTACTCCACATTTCTTTGGAGATATTCCAATTACAGGAAGTAGTAACAGAAGAGTTATTGTATATAAAATTGTAGATAACGAAAACATTACAGTGATTAAAGATGCTGGAGAAGTAGAAGTATCTAAGGGAAGGATTACATTACATAGCTTCTCACTTGATACTGATACTACAATTAGAATTACAGTCACACCAAACAGTTTAGATATTGCACCAACAAGAAATCAGTTACTCAATATTGATTCTTCAAAAGTAAATGTAACAGCTGAAGTTGATACTATTACTACAGCAGGTTCTTCTGGTTCAATATCATACAGAACAAATTCAAGGTTAAGATAATATGAGTGAAAAATCATCACCAGGATATATTGAATCTATCGGGTCAACTAAAAGAAAGACTAAAGAAGATTTAAATATCAAACAACTAATACCATCTGAGATTTTAGACTCACTTGGTACTTCTGGTGGTATTGAAAACTTATTAAAAAAATATTATGAGTTCATGAACATGGACGAATTTATCTATACTGACACAGAAAATTTTACAGATATAATATTAGATGGGAAAGCCGTATTTAGAATAAGGGACCCAGAGGGAGACAACAATCAATTCTTCCACGATACCACAGGTTCTTTATCAGTATTAAAAATTGGCACAACCACAATAGATTTAACAACAGCTAATACTAATATAGTTATTTCAAATGGAAATGACTTACCTGGCACATTAGCTAATTCAGAAACCAATTTAGGAAAGACCTACACCATTGAATTTTTAGATGATGATGGTGCAAAGGATAACCAATACAATTCATTAAGCTGTAGCTTAAAAGCCTCTATCAGAAACTGGGTAGGCCCAGGTCCATCGTATATTCTAAATGCCATCGAAGAAGCAATGGACATCGATAAAAATGATGATAACTATTTGGCACAGATGCAAAAAGAAATCGCAGCATCTATACCAAAAGACTTGACAGTTAATAAGAGAAATCTGTATAAACAGATTGTTGATTTTTATAAGATTCGTGGTAGTGATAACTCCATTGAAATCTTTTTTAGATTATTATTTAATGATGATGTTGAAGTAGAGTATCCATGGGATAATACTTTAATACCATCAGCAGGTACATGGAATGCTGGTGTGAATCAGTTCTCAACTAGAACTGGATTTATATCAGAAAAGGATATTAGAATACATGACAGTAATCGATATCAAAAATATTCTTACTTAATTAAAACAGGGAATAATGTAGAGACATGGTCTAATGTATTTAATAAATTAGTACACCCAGCAGGGTTTATATTCTTTGGAGAGATTCTTCTCTTCCTTAATTTATTAAGAAGCTCATTAGGTGATAACACTCGACAAACATCTTTCACATATACTGGTTCAGTGACATTACCAAATAATACTACAACATTTAGGCAAGGTGCACAAGCCTATGATAGTGTTGGTAACTTTGGTAATTCAATAACCGACGCTTTAGAAGAAGCGAAAGTCGGCGCACAATTAAATGTTGAAACTGGTGAGGTCTCACAAACAGTTAAAGCATACGGCAGAAATAATAGGAGCACCCTATCATCTATGCCTGGTATACAGTTCGGTGTAATTGGATTAGAAGATATTATGAGACTTGTGGAAAGCTTCGTTTCTACATTTACCCCTACTCTATCCGCAAGGATTTTTAGAAATGCACAGATGTCTGTAGCATTACTGAATGGAGCAATTAATAATATTGAAATTGTACAACCAGGATATGGTTATACCTCTGCACCTACACTTACAATTACCGGTACTGGTGGTAGTAATGCCGCGGCTACTTGTACCATTGATAGCTTTGGTAGGATTGATAGTGTAACAATAGCAAATGCAGGCTCAGGATATACTTCAATTGCAATTGATGTAACAGCACATGCTACATTAACACAAACAACAATTGATGATATATTCTTCCCAGGGTTAGCAAATAAAACATATCGTAAAGCTCCCAGTATTAATATTGCAGAACCCGATGCGGTTGATGCAGATGGCGTAGCTTTATCAAGTAATGTACAGGCTGTAGCTAACTTTGTTTTAGAACAAACCTCTGTCGAACATATAAGGTTAACAGAGAGAGGCTCAGGCTATACATCAAATCCTTCCGTTACTATTAGTGCTCCATCAAGTGGAGTAACTGCACAGGCTTATGCAACTATTAATAGTATAGGAAAAATAGATGGAGTGTTTGTATATAATGCTGGTTCAGGATATACAACAGCTCCTACAATAACATTTACTGGAGGCGGAGGTACTGGAGCAGTAGCTGAAGCTTTACTGAATCCTTCAGAAATATCGAGCATAAATATTAGTAACAGAGGTTATGGATATACAGTCGACCCTAGAATTACTTTAAGTTCTTCTGGTGTAACTGAAAAAAGAGCTAAGGATACAAACATGATTCTTATTATCTTATTAAATCATCTACACTCTGTAAATAATTATTTTAAATTAAAAGGAAATAGTTTTTATAACTCTACTAGAAAGTTTGATTCTAATCAAAGAATAGATTTATTTGGTGACCAAATTATTGAAAACACCTACGTAAGTAGTATAAATAGATATAACACTAGCAGTTTTATAAACATAGAATAGGAAAAAAATTATGGCAGCAATAGTAACAACACCATTTAGAGTTCTCAATGCAGAGAATTTTAAAGAAGATGTCGCCGATTCAAATAACAGTGTTTATTTAGGAATTGGTAAATCTGATGTATGGTCAACAAACACATCGGATTTAACTGATACAATTCCATTTACACCAGGCGACCACTCAGACGATTTAGGAGAAGCATGGCAACAAATGATTGCAATGAAGCTCATCAGTGATTCAGATATTTCACACGTTATACCAAGATATAACTATGCTGATGGAGCTGCAGATTTTGTAGCATGGGATTCGGACGATGCAGATATTTACGATAAAAAGTTTTACTGCTTAACATCAGAGTTTAAAGTATATAAACTATTAAAGGTTGGTCCAAGTACAACAAGTGTACAACCAACTCATACAACTGTTGCACCCAATACAGGTGGTGATGGCTATACATGGAAATACATGTACACAATTATTACATCTGACTCTGAGAAGTTTTTAACGAATTCATTTATGCCAGTTAAAACAGTTAGTGAAACTGCAAACCTAGCAACAACCGATGTAAACTATCCACAACAACAATCACAGATTACTTCAAGAACTTCTGCCACTGCTGCCGGCATTGAAAGAATTGAAGTTACTAATGGTGGAAGTAATTACGATTCGGCTGATGTCTTTACAGTAGCTATCTCTGGAGATGGTCAAGATGCAGCTGTTGTAGATGCTGGTGTTACAGTTACAGCTGGAGCTATTACAGCAATCGCATTAAATGCAAAAGGAACAGATTATACTGTAGCCGATGTTACAATCACACACAACAATGCATCAGGCGGAACTGCAGGTGCAGGTGCTACAGCAAGAGCAGTTATTGCTCCACAAAGCGGACACGGAACAGACCCGGTCAAAGAATTAGGAGCTTTCTATGTATCACTTAACGTTCAGTTAGATGGTAATGATGGTTCTGACTTTACAACAGGTAATGACTTTAGACAAATTACAATTCTAAAGAATCCATACACAAGTGGAACTACAGTAGCTACTGCTACAACAATTAAAACAATGAAACATTTAGAAATTGCAAATGGCCAAACAACTTCAAACTTTGTTGTTGACCAATTAATTGTTGGAAATAATAGTGGAGCTAAAGCTTATCTAGTAGAAATTGATACAGACGATAAGTTACATTATTATCAAAACTCTAAGACTGGTTATATACCATTCCAGGCAAACGATACTGTAACAGGTACTTTACCATCAGGGGGTTCAACAACTCTTAAGGCTGTAGGTTCAGAATCAGGAACAGATGCACACGTAAGATACGATGATACTTTCGTAAGAGGCTCAGGTCAAATGATTTTCTTAGAAAATAGAGACCCAATTAGTAGAGCATTAACGCAGATTGAAGATATTAAATGTATTATTGAATTCTAAGAATTCGTAATATTATAACATAGGATTTTAAATGAGTACAACAAAAGTAAAGACTTATCCACAAGCACCATATTATGATGACTTTAATGAAGACAAAGGATTTTATAGAATCCTTTACAGACCAGGTTTTGCTGTTCAAGCTAGAGAGCTTACACAAATGCAAACATCTATTCAAGCTCAGATTGATAGAGCTGGTCAGTATGCATTTAAAGATGGCTCAAGAGTAGTTAAAGGACAAGTTACTTTAAATACAGAATTCGATTATATTCAAATTGAAGATGGATTTACTCAGTCAACATTAGGTTCAGCAACACTCACAACATCAGCTTACTTATCAGAATTCGTAGGGACAACCATTACAGGTTCAAGTCAAACTGGTAATCAAGTAAAAGCTAAAGTATTAAGAGCTGAAGCTGCTGATGCTACTAGTGGTGCACCAATTACTTTATATGTAAAATATAAATCAAAAGGTGGCTCTAATAAAACAGTAGAAAAATTCGTAGTACAAGAAGAGTTTCAATCAAATGCGACCACAGTACGATTTGGTAAATTATTAGCAACAGGAGCTACTGTTAATGGCGTAGCAACAGATGCTATCGGTAAAGGTTCTATTGCCAGTATATCTGAAGGTGTATATTTTATCTCAGGTTCATATGTTTATGTTGGAACAAGTGATGTAATATTAGATAAGTATTCAAACACTCCATCATACTTAGTAGGTTTAACAGTAACTGAAGAAGTTGTTAGTTCATCAGAAGATGTATCACTTGCTGATAATGCTGCAGGGACAACTAATGCTTCTGCACCTGGCGCTAACAGATATAAAATTTCAGCAGTGTTATCTAAGGATGCATTAGAAAAAGAAAATAGAACAATCAATAACTTCATTAATTTATTAAGAGTAAGAAAAGGAGTTACCAGAGTAGATAAAACAGACCAAGCTGATACTGGTGCTGAGCTTTCAAAGAGATTAGCTAGAAGAACATTTGAAGAAAGTGGTAACTATTCTTTAAACCCATATCAATTAGATATTAAAGCACACGATAGCGACACAGATAAATTTAAAGTTGGTATAGAACCTAATGTATCTTATGTACAAGGATTCAGAAACGAAAATTTAACTACAACATTTGTTGATGTTGATAAGCCAAGAGATGGTACTACAGATGTTGGTTATGAAAATGCTACGGTAACACAATTAACAAATGGTAACTTTATTAAGCTAACATCTAGCTCAGTAAAAGGCTTACCTCCAATTGATGATTTAACAGTTATCAATTTAAGAAATAGTTCTAATGCAAATATAGGAACAGCAAGAGTAAGAGACATTGCACATAATGCTGCATACATAGGATTATATGTATTCGATGTCACGATGACTGGTTCAAATAACTTTAGTGATGTTACTAACGTAATATTCTCAGACCCATCTGCTGGCGTAAATGATTTTGTTGGAACATTAGCAACCACAGGTAGAAGATTTAAAGCAGGTAAACAAGGTGGCATCTGGAAACTTCCATACGATGCTATTAAAGATACTTACCAAGACGGTGGTACAACAGTTGATGTTACTTATCAAGTCAGAAAAAGATTTGAAGATGTTACAGTTTCTAATAGTCAGTTAACAATCGCTGCAGGTACAGGAGAGGCTTTTGTTAATACAGCTACTGATGTATTAATTGCTCCAGGTAATGGTGCTATTATTTCTGGAACAAATGTTACCTTTGACTCAACAAGTAGTTCATCATTAGTTATTGATGCTGATGGATTATCAATTAGTAATGGCACAGTTTGCCACGTTATAGCAACAGTTCAAAAGACAGCTGTACAAAAAAATAAAACAGCACAAAACAATCAGACAGTAACTATTAATGTTACAGACGGAGATGCAGCTTCATATTCATTAGCAAAAGCTGATGTCTTTAATATTGATTCTATTGTAGATGTAAATGGTACGAATGTCACAGACAGATTTGTATTAGATACTGGCCAAACAGAAAGTTTTTACGGCGTATCAAAAATTAGAAAGAAAGCAGGTGCTGCTCCAGTTGCAACTGGAAACATGGTAGTAACATTTGATTATTACTCACATGGTGCTGGTGATTATTTCTCAGTTTTATCTTACGGTACATCAACTTCAGAATATGAAGGCATTGGAACATTTAACAGTGTAAGATTTGGTGAAGTACAATTAAGAGATTGTATTGATTTCAGACCAAGAAAAGATGATGCAGGAACTAACTTTACTGGTACTGGTTCTCAACTTGGTTTACCGCCAAAAGTAGATTCATCAGTAACAGCTGACTTACATTATTACTTACCAAGAGCTGATAAACTAATTCAAACAATTAATGGAAACTTTGAAGTTATTCAAGGTGTTGCTTCTGAATCTCCTGAATTACCAGAAGACCCAGAGAACTCTATTATTATAGCTAGTATGTTCTTACCTCCATACGTGTTTGACGTTTCAAAAATTAGCACTAAGTTATCTGATAACAAACGATATACAATGAGAGATATTGGTTCTATTGATAGAAGAGTTAAGAACTTAGAATATTATACATCATTATCATTATTAGAAAAGAGTGCAAATGATACTCAAATTTTCGATGGTAACGATGAAAGATTTAAAAATGGTATTTTAGTAGATGGATTCTATGGACACAATATCGGTGATGTACAAAACCCAGACTATAATGTTTCAGTAGATAGACACAATGGCATATTAAGACCTAAGTGTTCTACTAAAAATGTTCCATTAGTCAGAGTCGCAGGCGAAAATAATACACAAACAAATAAGTGTGATAAGAATGGTTCCATAGTAACTATGGATAAAGTATCTGATGTCGAATTTGCTTCACAACCATACGCAACAAATCATATTAATGTTAATCCATACGATGTCTTTACTTGGGGCGGTATAATTAATTTATCACCAGAGTCAGACGAATGGAAAGAAGTTGATGTAAGACCAGATATTATAATTGATGATACTGATGCTTATGACCAATTTGTAAAAATGGCTGAAGAACAAAACATATTAGGAACAGTTTGGAACGAATGGGAGACAAACTGGACAGGGACGTCAATTGATAGTTGGAGTCAACAAGGTACAAGACAATGGTGGACTGGCCAGAACAATTGGTGGAACACAGGACAAACAGTAACCACAACATCAACACAAACTAGAACTGGACTAAATACTTCGGTAGCATCCGACACAGTACAAAGAGAAGTTGGTAATGCTGTTGTTGAAGTTAACTTTATTCCATTCATGAGGTCAAGAAAAATATCATTTGATGCTCAATTAATGAAGCCTAATACTAAAGTATATGCATTCTTTAATGGAGTGGATGTATCGGATTATGTTAGAGAAGAAAGTTCATTCATAGAATATTCTGATATTGCTGATGGAACAGATGCAGTAAGAACATTCGAAGGTTCAACTGCTCACCCAGACGGAGCAGGAGCTTTAGAAACTGACAGTGCTGGTAGAGTTATTGGTTCATTCTTAATTCCAAGAAACGATGCTCTTAAATTTAAAACTGGTACTAGAGAATTTAGATTAACTGATGACCCAAGTAATAATAAAGATAACGAAGGAACATTTGCTGAAGCTCAATTCCATGCTCAAGGTTTACTAGAAGTTCAACAAAAAACTATTATATCAACTAAGGTACCAAGATTAGTAACTACCGAATTGCAAGATAATAGAACAATAACTCAGACACAAGTCTTTGAACCAATTAGATGGTCAGACCCATTAGCTCAAACTATATTAGTAGATGAGAAAGGTGGGATATATTTAACATCAGTTGATTTATACTTTAAAACAAAAGATGCAAATATTCCAGTAGAAGTTTCTATTAGGTCTGTAGAGAATGGTATACCTACACAGAAAGTTGTACCAGGAGCAGATGTAGTTAAATATCCAACCGAATCATTAGTGTATGCTGGTACAGGTAATTCAACACCAACAGCTGGTGGAGATATTGCAACATCAGGTATTGCAACTGATGACACAGCAAGATATGGTACAAGATTTACATTCGACCATCCTATATACTTACCACAAGATGGTGAGTTCGCAATTGTAGTAATGGCACAAACAAATAATTATAACGCATTTATTTCTACAATGGGTGGATTCGATTTACAAAATGCTAACGAAAGAGTTTCTAAACAACCATATAATGGAGTATTATTTACATCACAAAATGCTTCAACATGGACACCAGAACAAAACAGTGACCTTAAGTTTGCACTGAATAGAGCATCATTTAGAACAAATGCAGATTCAGAAATTAACTTAGTTAATAGAGCACTACCAAGTAGGTTATTACCTAACCAACCATTTAGAACTATTAACACAGTATCTAATGGTAATGCATATGTTAGAGTAACACATCCTAATCATGGATTCCATACATCTGGAAGTAAAGTAAGATTTAAAAATACAACAGCAGTAAATGGAATCACTACGGCACAGCTCGAAGCTTCTGCAGGATACGTTGTTTCAGAAGTAGAACATGATTCATATACAATTGTAATACCAAGTGCTACAGTAACATCTGTAGGTTCAGGTGGCGGAAGTACATCTAGAGTATTTGATAATGTTCACATGGACGTAGCTAATTTAATAATGCAAACAATTCAATTACCTGATACAGAATTAAAACTCTATATGAGAACATATAACTCACAGGGTGTTAATGATACAGCAGGCGGTGGAGCATTACAAAATGAAGTAAGAATTTTAGCTAATACTAATTTAAACTTTGAATCACCACAGGCAATTTATAATGAGTTAAATGAAGCAGTGTTTGGAGATAACAATGCTACTATTGGAAATAAATCTTTCCAAATCAGAGCTGTTATGTCAACAACCTTAGAAAATATATCTCCAGTAATTGATATGAACAGATGCTCAGTTATTGGTATTCAGAACGTTGTAAATAATGCTGAAGAAAATCAATCATCTTATGACGAATCCAATAGTGATGCTAGAGCTTATACTGCTGAAACTTCACCAACAGGTGGTTCAGAAATCGCTAAGTATATTACGAAAGAAGTAGAACTAAATGATGAGGCTACAGTTCTCAGAGTTCTATTAAATGTAAATAGACCAACAGGTACAAACGTAGATGTCTATTATAAAGTATTAGGTGCTGGTTCAGATGACCAAATGAACGAGATAAATTGGGTAGAAGCTACACCAGATGACCCAATAGAAATTAATAACTCTGGTCGACATAGTGAAGTTGAATATAATGTCACACCAGGAGATAATTTTGGTTCGATGATGTTTAAGATTGTATTAAGAGCTAGCAATTCTTCTAAGGTTCCAACATTAAGAGACTTTAGAGTTATAGCAGCCACATAGGAAATAGTATGCCAAGAAAAAAGAAAGTAGCAATAGTTGAAGAAGATACTACCTTAGTTAGAGATTTATCAACTAATGCGATTATAAATACTAATGAGTCTGCTTACGATAGACGTATAGAGCAGATACAAAGAAAACAAAGTCAGGAAGAAATTGATGCAGCACAAAGAGCTGACATTGAAGAACTAAAAGCTGACATGAAAGAAATTAAAGCACTGTTAAAAAAATTAGGTGGTAAATAATGGCAAGTAACGAACATAAAGTACTAAAGAGTAATTCATTCGAAGATTGGAGACAAAAGACGAATGAAGTCTCGTTTGATTTAGGAGATGATAGTCTTTTAGATGATGCAAGACTTGGCGATAGAGTCTTTGAATATACAGCCTCTGCGAACCAGGTTCGTTTTTCTGGTAATAGTTTAGAAATTCAAACACTGCCAGACCAAACACTAGACAATACTGGTGGTTATATTATATTAGCTCATAGTACTTCTATTCCAACCTCCTTTGTAAATAATGCAACAGTTACACAGAGCGGTGGATATAGTGCTACAATCGAATCAGTAGTTACTAACGATAGTAAAACTAAAATCTTAGTAAAAAATTCAAGTGGCGACTTTAATACAGCTCAAGGAATTACAGTTGGTTCAGATACTATTGCTGCTGGCAGCGTAGATAGAATTATTTCAGAAAGTTTTAAAGTAGGTAAAGTAAGAGTTACAAGAAATGGCGGAGTAGTTCCACATGGTTTATCTGAAGGTGGATTCCATATTGCTCCATTAAAAGCTGACATTACTTTAGCTAATACTCCATCAGTAAATAAATTAACTGAAGGTACAATCGTTTATCAAGACAGCTCAAACAGAACAACACAAGCAACTGTAGAAGCAAATGCTTCTTGGTACGGAGTAGTATTACACGCAAATACAAGTAATATTCTAGTAAAAACTTCAGTAGGAACATTCAATGCTGGCTCTGATTTAAGAATTTTAGGATATGATTTAGCAACTGCTTCAGTAGGAAATGCTGACTTAACTTCTATCTCAGTTAAAGACGATTCAGTCGCACACATGATTGAATTCAATAACGAATCAACAAATGGCCATGCAGTAAATGTTATTACAACTACAGCCTTATCAGCAATCAATGAATTACAAGATGATATAGGTACAGTAGAAAATCTAACAACATCAGCTGGTGATTTAACATTAGCAATTAACGAACACGAAAGCGATATTGGTAACATGTCACTCACAGGATTGACTGCTACTAATTTATCGGCCGCGGCAAGAGAATTAAGAACAGAACTTGGTGATGTCACAACTATTAATAATGCAACTGGTTATTCAGCCAGTGATGCATCAGCTGGTATCTTAGAAATTCAAGGAGATATTGGAAACGTTGACTCTTTAACACCAACAGCTGGTACAATCGTTGGAGCACTAAATGAAATCGAAGCAGTCTTCGATGCTTCACAAAATGAGATTAGTGCTGGTTCAAATGCATTTAATATTACATCTGGTGTATTTACAATTAACTCATCTGGCGATATTATATTAGATGCTGATGATGCTGATGTATTATTAAAAGATAATGGAACAACTTATGGTTCATTAACAAATTCATCGGATAATTTACTTATTAAATCTGGTTCTACTACAATGCTTACAGGTAATGGTGCTAATGCAACATTTGCTAATAATGTAAACGTCATAAATGATTTAGATGTTGATAGTAATTTAAATGTAGATGGAACAGCAGTTATAGATTCAACATTAGATGTTGGAGCTTTATCTACATTACACAGTCTAACAGTAACTAACGGAGCACAGTTAAATGGTGGCTTTACAGTAGATACAAATAAATTTACTGTAGCTAATGGAACTGGTGATACATTAATTGCTGGTACATTAAATGTTGATGGTGCAGTAGATATAGATTCTACAATCGATGTATTAAATGGTGCTACATTACGAAGTACATTAGATGTAAGTGGAGCCACAGGAATTGATGGTGACTTTGATATTAATACTAATAAATTCACAGTCGCTTCTGGCACAGGTAATACTGTAATTGCTGGAACATTAGATATTGGTTCACTAACAACAACAGCTCAAACAGTAAGATTAGCTATTAATGAATTACAATCAGAAGTTGGTTCAGCAGTATTTACTGGAGATATTACAGACGGTGCAGGTTCAGTCACATCAGCTATCGGATTAATCGAAGCAGAAATTGGTGATGATGAATCTTATAACTCTGGTACTATTACATTCGGCTCAACCACAATTGCAGGAACATTAGTAAATCTAAATAACGAATTAGATGCTTTAAATGCTTTAACATTAACAGCAGGTGATGGTCTATCAGGCGGTGGAACATTAGAATCTAATAGAAGCTTTGCGGTAAACGTAGACGATTCTTCTATTGAAATTAATTCAGATATACTTAGAGTAAAATCTGGTGGAATCACTAATGGAATGTTAGCAGGTAGTATCACTAATGCTAAATTAGCTGGCTCAATTGCAAATTCTAAATTATCTAATTCATCAATTACAGTTTCCGTAGATAACGATGGTAGTAATACATCTGATGCTGTTTCACTAGGACAAACACTAGCAGTTGAAATGGGTGCAGGATTAAATGGTAGTATTACATCTAATACTCTTTCATTATCAGCAGAACTAGCATCTGAAACAAATGCTGGTATTGCCACATTTGACGGAACAGACTTTACAGTTACAAGTGGTGATGTTACAGTAAACGCAGAAAGAATCCAGGATATCATAGGACTTATGGTTGCAGGAAATACCGAAGATGGTATTGTTGTAACCTATCAAGATACCGATGGTACAATTGATTTTGATATCGATTCAACAGTAGTAAGAACATCAGGCGACCAAAACATTGCTGGTAATAAGAGTGTTCCAAGTGGTGGCTCACTAACAATTGATAGTGGTGCTACATTAACTGTAAATGGTACACTCACAATTGCTGGTTCATCTTCAGGTATATCTACATTCGGAGTTGATTTCCTAGAGACAGATGGCGGAGGCACATCACAAGGTTTACAAATTAAAAACCAAACAGTTCATTCTGGATATAGTGTAGCTCCACAATTATTCTGGGACCATTCACAAGTTTCAACAGACCCAAGGAAAGCATGGAAAGTAAAAGGATTAGCTGCTGATGGTTCAACAGCTGAAGTAAGTTCATTAGTAACATATGAAAATGCTAGAAGCTTAATTGCAAGTAATACTGAAAGTGGTATTAATGTAACCTTTGATGATACAAATAATAACTTTGACTTTAATGTAAACGACCCAACCATTTCATTCTCTGGAGGAGATGTTTCTGGTAGTTATACAATGACTAACCTTGGAAATGTAAATAATGTAAATCTTACAATTGGTGCTAGTGTTGTAGAAAATAGTATGTTAGCTGGTTCAATAGCAAATAACAAACTATCAAATTCATCAATTACAATTAGTGATGGCTCAAATACTAGTCCAGTTGCATTAGGCGGAACATTAACTATTCAAGGTACTTCATCAGAAGTAACCGTATCAGAAAGTGCTGGCACAGTAACAGTAGGATTACCAAACGATGTCACAATTGGAAATGACTTAACAGTTACTGGTGATTTAATTGTATCAGGCGATACAACAACTTTAAATACAGCAACACTCGATGTTGAAGATTTAAATATTACAGTTGGTAAAAATGCAAGTACATTAGCTGCAACAGATGGAGCTGGATTAACATTCGGTGCTTCATCAAGTAAACCAACATTAACTTGGGATAATGGAGACGGAAGATTAACAGTCAATAAAAGATTACATTCATCAGTTGGATTTACTGGTGACGTTGTTGGTAATGCATCGACAGCTACAACATTAGCTACAAGTAGAAACTTCTCAATCACTGGAGATATAACAGCAAGTAATGTATCATTCAATGGTTCAGGCCCAGTTGAATTATCTGCTTCTATCGATGCAAACACAGTTGGAGCATCAGAACTTAAAGTTGGTGCAAATGGAACATCAGGCCAAGTATTAGCATCTGATGGAGATGGAACATTCTCTTGGGTAACTAGAGATAATTATAGTTCATGGACAGCAGCAGACGGTGCAAGTTCACCAACATCATATCCTATTACTTCAAGCGACACATTATCCTTTGTTGATACTTCACACATTGAACCAAGATTTGATGCTGATGACCAACTAAAATTTAATCTCGTAGCTAACTCAATCGGAGCTGCACAACTAAATGTAACTGGAAATGGTACTAATGGCCAAGCTTTACTATCCGACGGTGATGGTACAATGACTTGGGGTACTATAGCTAGTGATAACTATTATGTTACAGGAGCAACATTTAATACATCAAATGGTGTATTAACATTAAGCAGAAATGGCGGGTTAGCTAATGTTACTGTAGATTTAGATGGAAGATTCTCAACAACAGATACAAATACAGTTACAAGATTAAAAGGAACTAGTGGAACTTTCCAATCTGGAGATATTACAATTGCCGCATCAGGTGCAGCAGCAGTAAGTCAAAGTGGTAACACAATCACTATTACTTCTACTGATACAAACACAACTTACTCAGTAGGTGATGGCGGATTAACACAGAAAAACTTTACAACCACATTAAAAAATAAATTAGATGGTATTGCATCAAGTGCTAATAATTATTCACTACCTCTAGCTGCTAGTGGAACAAGAGGTGGTGTTAAAGTTGGATATACTGAAAATGGAAAGAACTATCCAGTAGAATTATCTAATGAAAAAATGTACGTTAATGTTCCATGGACTGATACTACAATTGCAAATACAGACAGATTCTTAAATAGTGCAACATTTGATACATCAAACGGAGTATTAACATTAGGAAGAAGCGGCGGCTTAGCAAATGTTACTGTAGACCTAGATGGTAGATATACAAGTAATGCTGGTACAGTAACTAGTGTAGGTATTACAACAGGTACTGGATTAGACGGCTCAGCAACTATTACAAGTGCAGGTACTGTAAATATTACTTTAGACTTATCTGAACTTACAGATATGACAGGTGATGTTAGTGGAGCCAATGATGAACTTATCTTATTAGACAGTAGTTCAGAAAGAAGAAAGCGTATTGGAGAAATTAAACTAGGTCAATTTAATAACGACCAAAACTGGAATAATTATTCTCACCCATCGTATACACAACGAAGTGTTAGTCTTAATACAAGCGGTGCTCAAGTAATTGATACATTAACAATAACATCAGATAATATTGGCTCAGTTACAGATGCATCTGTTACAACAAGAGATTTAACTAAAAGTGATATCGGATTACCAAATGTTGTTGATGGAGCTGAAGTAAACCAAAATACATTTGCTAAAGTACAATCACAAAATGGTGGAACTAATAGTACATTACATTCGGCTGATGCAAAACAAGATACATTTACAATTAATGCTGGTTCAGGTATTTCAATAACTGACGGCACAGATAAAATTACATTAGCTGCTACAATTGGAGATGCTTTCTCAAATATTAGAACACAGAATTCAAGTGGAACACTCTTACATAATAATAACGCTTCAGGTTCAGCTACATTCAGTGTTAGAGAAGGTACCGATATTAGTTTAACTCAACCTGCTAGTGGTGTCATGCAGATTGCTTACTCAGGTAGTGCAACTGCAAACTCAGCTGGAACAGGCATCGATATTAATGGCAGTGGAGTAGTTAGCTTATCAAACGACCATAGAAAAGGCGATAACATCTCAGTCTATAATGGGGCAGGAGATACTTATGTGCACTATCAACATGGCACATCTGGACCAGATTTAATTAGATGGTATGTTGATAATGACGAAGATGCAAGATTAACTGAAGGCGGTGGTTTCCAAACAAGAGGCGACGTTACAGCTTTCTCATCATCATTATCATCTGATGTTAAACTAAAAGATAATATACAAAAAGTTGAAGGTGCATTAGAATTAGTAGAACAATTAGACGGTGTAACTTGGAATTGGAAAAAAGATGGAAAAGCATCTGCTGGTGTTGTTGCACAAAATGTTGAAAAAGTATTACCATCTGCAGTAAAAGATGTAGAAACTTTAGATGGTGAAGAAATTAATAAACACGTTGATTATAATCAACTATCAGCATTGTTTATTGAAGCAATTAAAGAATTAAAAGAAGAAAATAAATTATTAAGGGCTGAGATTGAAAGCCTAAAAGATATAAATAATAGGTAAAGGATATGGCGATAATATCAAATTTAGTAATCGACCAAGGCGCTTCTTTTTCAGCTGACATTGATGTTACTGATTCAGATGGAGACGCATTAAACTTAACTGGTTACACAGCTGCTGGTCAGATGAGAAGAACATACACATCTACTACAGCTATAAATTTTACCGGAAGTATCCAGTCAGCTAGTCAAGGTACTGTAAGAATAGCTCTAACAGCAACTGAGACTAACGGAATAAAAGCGGGAAGATATGTTTATGATGTAGAAATCACAAACTCATCAACTCAAGAAGTTATAAGAATTGTTGAAGGACAAGTTGAAGTAACACCAGGAGTAACAAGGTAGACTAATGGCAAATATAAAAGCTAAAGTTAGAAACAACAAAGAAATAGTTGCAAAAACTGTAAAGATTGGAACAGCTCAATTAACTCTCGGAGATTTAACAGACGTAGATACATCAGGCCAAGCGGATGGCGTAATGATGATTTACAACGCAACAAGTGGTAAATACGAGGTTACAACTGAATTACAGAACGACAACCTCAACATAATTGGAGGCACATACTAGTATGGCAAAATTAACAAGAATGAAAATTTTAAATACGGGGTCTACCACCACAGCCCCGGCTAATCTAAGAACTGGTGAACTTGCATACTCGTGGGTGACCGGAACTGTTGGAAACAACGGTGATAGATTATATATCGGTACAGGTACCGAATCAAATCAAGTAGCATCAGCAGTAGTAGAAATTGGTGGTTTATACTACGTAAATTTATTAAAGGATGTTACACCTGGTACACTAGCTGCAAGTAAAGGTTTAATTGTAGATAGCAATAAACACATTAATGAATTAAACATTGGAAGCTTAGCATTAGAATCTTCTGGTGGTTCAGGACAAGTAGTTACAAGTATTGAAACGACTATTGGAGCTTCACCAACTGACGCACAATTACCTACTGCACAAGCGGTAAAAGAATATGTAGATTCAGAAGTTGCTGTTGGTTACGATTTAGATTTTAGTGGCGATAGTGGCACAGGAACAATTACAAATAGTGAAACACTTGCTATTACTGGTGGCACAGGATTAACATCTGCAGCATCAGGTAATGGATTATCAGTAGCATTAGATAACACAGATGTTACAGCAGGTTCATACGGAAGCTCAACAGCTATCCCAACATTTACAGTAGATGCTCAAGGTAGGTTAACAGCAGCTGGTACAGCTTCTATTACTACATCATTAACAATTCAATCAGACGGTGCAGCAGATAATACAGTATCATTAGCATCTGATAAATTAAAATTATTAGGTGGAACTGGTATTACCACATCTAATAGTGGAGATGATGTAACATTTACTCTAGACAATACAGCAGTAACTGCAGCACAATATGGTAGTGCTACTCAGATTCCACAGCTTACAGTTGATGCTCAAGGTAGGTTAACTGATGTAAGCAACGTTACTATTTCTACAACTCTTGATTTAGCAGCTGATAGTGGAACAGACGATGGAGTTCTATTAGGTACAGACACTCTTACAATTTCTGGTACAAATAACGAGATTGAAACATCTGTCTCAGGCGATACAATCACAGTAGGTATTGTTAGTAACCCAACTCTTAGCGGTAATGTTATTGTTACTGGTAACTTAACAGTTAGCGGAACAACTACTTCTGTTAATACAACTGAGGTTACATTAAATGACCCAGTTATGGTATTGGCAAATAACACATCATCAGATGATGGTGAAGACCGTGGTGTTAGATTTAAATGGTATGACGGTTCAGCTGTAAAAGAAGGTTTCTTCGGTTTTGATTATGAGACTCAAAGATTCGTATTTACTAAAGATGAAGACTTTAGTGGAGGGGAAGATGCTTCCTCACCATGGCATGATGCTGAATTTGGAAACGTATATGGTACAGGTGCTGACCTTGGTAATATCACAGTTGGTATTGCTGATGACAATACTATTACAACAACATCAGGCAAATTAATACTTGACTCAAATACAAACGAAGTCGAAGTAAATGCAAACTTAGATTTAAACGGAGACTTGGATGTCTCTGGAAGTGTTACATTAGGCACAGACCTAGCTGTAACACATGGTGGTACTGGAGTATCATCATTTACAGGTGATGCAGTCTTTATATCAAATGCAGGTGGTACTGCAATCAGTTATTTAGCAAGTTCTAAAGCAACTGTTTCCACATCAACTAATGGTGACATGATAGCCTTTAGTGGTGCAGGTGTACCATTTGTAACTGATACTATTGACGGCGGAACCTACTAATATAAATAAACTATATTAACCTGTATATACAGGGTGAAAAATTTTAGATAAACTCTATATAGAGATTGAACAATTAGGAGAAGCCAAAATTGGCACGTCAAAGCGATATTAGGTTAAGACGTTCTGCATCGCAGAATGCTGTACCAACAACATTACAATTAAACTTAGGTGAGTTAGCCATTAATACTTACGATGGTAAGCTATTCCTTAAGAAAAGTGTTGGTGGTAATGAATCTATCGTTGAGGTTGGTGCTAATAATTTAGCTGATACATTTCAAATTTATGAATACTCAGTAACTTCAGCTCAAACATCTTTCTCTGGTTCAGACGATAATAGTAATACTCTATCTTATACACAAGGTTCACCTCCAAGAGTTGCAGTATACTTAAATGGTTTGTTACTTGATTGGGGAACAGACTTTACAGCAACAAATGGAACTAGTGTTGTTCTAACTTCAGCAGCTGCAAGTGGCGACCTTGTACAAATTCAAGCTTATAAATCAACAGTAGTTGCTGGCTCAAACTTATTATTTAATGATAATATTAAAGCACAGTTTGGTAACGATGGTGATTTAGAAATTTTCCATAATGGTTCTAACAGTATCATTAATGAAGTTGGTACTGGTGTTCTTAAATTCCAAGTAAGCGGAAGCGGAATCGCTGAATTACGCTCAACTGGAATAGTAATGGCCAGTGGAAAAATTGTTACTGGTCAAGTATCAGATATTTCAAACCATGATACAGACAGTTTATCAGAAGGTTCATCAAATTTATATTTTACAAATGCAAGAGCAGATGCAAGAATAGCAGCTGCTGATACTGGTGATTTATCAGAAGGTAGTAATTTATATTTTACTAACGAAAGAGTCGATGACAGAGTTGGAGCTTTATTAACAGCAGGTACTGGTATCACATTAAGCTATGATGATACAGCAGGTACTTTACAAATTACTGGAGTTGCTCAATACGGTGACTCAGATGTTGAATCCTATTTAGATGCTAATGGTATAACATTACCCGATAACATTAAAGCACAATTTGGTTCAAGTAATGATTTAAGAGTTTACCATGATGGTAGTCATAGCTATGTTTATCATACAGGTGCAGGTGACTTACGCGTACGTGGAAATAATTTAGCACTACAAAATGATAGTGGTGAGGAATATGTTACTTGTGCAAATAATGGTGCAGTAACTCTTTATTACGATAACGCATCTAAGCTTGCAACTAAATCAGACGGTGTTGATATTACTGGTGAACTCCAAGCAGATTCACTTGATATTGATGGTGCAGCTGATATTTCTGGTAACTTAACTCTTGGTGGTAACCTCGTAGTAAATGGTACAACCACAACTTTAAATACAGCAACACTTGATGTAGAAGATTTAAATATTACTTTAGCTAAAGGTGCTGCAGATAAGTCAGCCGCGAATGGTGCTGGGATTACAATTGATTGTGGTTCAGATACTGATGCTACAATTACTTATGTATCTGCATCAGACAGATTTGATTTTAATAATGGAATAAAATCGACTGGTAATTTAACACTAGAAAATACATCTCCTAAAATTTTCTTAACAGATACTGATAATAATTCAGATTATCAAATCATAAACAATAATGGAACATTTACAGTTTATGATGGAACTAACACTGCTTCTAGATTTACAATTAACTCAAGTGGTAACGCTAACTTCTCAGGCACAATTACTGGTAGCATAGCTGCTTCAAATATTGATAGTGGAAGATTAGGTGATGCTAGAATGCCAACAACAATTGGTGCTTCTGCATCAACCAATTTCATTGGTACTCTTACTGGTAATGCCAACACAGCAAGTAATACTCCTGTTTATGCAACAGGAAGTAATGCAACTCACTATGTTACATTTGCTGCTACTAATGGTGGTGGAAATAGTAGTGGAGCTGGTTCACAAGCAAGATTATCAGATGGTCACCTAACATATAATCCTAGTACGAATGCTTTAGGAGTTTCAGGCAAGGTCACAGCTGGAAGTATCCAAAGTGGTGAAATTAATACTTCTGGTACTTTAACACTTTCATCTGGTTCAAACCAAGTAGTACTTAATAGCGATGGTGCAGTTGAAATAACAAGGGCAGCAGGTAATCCGTATATAGATTTTAAAGATAGTACCGATGATGACTATGACCAAAGACTAAACATAAATTCTGGCAATTTTAACTTTTCTGCAGCCATACAAGTTGCAGGTAGTACCTTTATTGATACATCTAGGAATATAACCTTAGGGTCGGGAACTATTTCTGCTGGTAGTATAGATGTTTCAGACTCAGCTGAGATTGGTGATTATAAAATTGATACTACAAGCACAACAACAAGTTCAACCACAGTTGCAGTAATACATTCTTTTGCTGCGGCTTCATTTAGGTCTGCAAGATATACTATTCAAGTAACTAATTCTACAGATTCATCTTATCATACTACTGAAGTATTAATGGTGCACGATGGTACCGATGCTAATATTGCAGAATATGGTACAATCTTTACAGCTAATGCTGAAGCAGTCTTTGATGCAGATATCGATTCAGGCAATGTAAGACTACTTGCTACTCCAGCTACAGCTGACAGTATGACATTTAAAGTTATTTGCCACAGCATCACAGCTTAATACCTTTTTCGTATAAATAGATTAATATATTAACCGTGGAGAGTGAAACGGAACTATGGCAACAGACCACAATTTTAAAATCAAAAATGGCCTCACAGTAGGCACGACAGACGTAATCAATAGCTCTGGTGAGTGGCAAGGTCCTAGTTCTGGATTAAAAGGCGAACCTGGTCCCACAGGTTCCAAAGGTCAAAAAGGCGAAGTTGGAGCAACAGGCCCAACAGGCCCTCAAGGTACTAAAGGTCAAAAAGGTGAAGTAGGACAGAAAGGTACTACTGGAGATACTGGACCAACTGGGTCAACAGGACCTACTGGTGCTAAAGGCGATACTGGTGGAACTGGACCTACAGGTGGAACAGGGCCTACAGGTGGAACTGGACCTCAAGGCAGTAAAGGACAAAAAGGTGAAGTAGGAGTTACAGGCGATGAAGGCCCAACAGGACCTACAGGACCTACTGGAGCTAAGGGTAATACTGGTGGAACAGGACCTACAGGTGGAACCGGACCAACCGGACCTGGCGGTGCAAAAGGCCAAAAGGGTGAAGTGGGGTCAACCGGACCACAAGGTATTCAAGGTGGCATAGGACCAAACGGTAGTAAAGGACAAAAAGGAGAAGTTGGTGCAACAGGTGGAACTGGACCTACGGGTGGAACAGGGCCTACAGGACCTACGGGTGCTAAAGGCGATACAGGAGCTACTGGACCAACAGGTCCAACAGGAGCTAAAGGCGATATTGGCCCAACCGGACCTCAAGGTTCTAAGGGACAAAAAGGAGAGATTGGTACAACAGGACCAACTGGAGCTAAAGGACCAACAGGTGGAACTGGACCTACAGGTGGAACAGGACCTACAGGCCCAGGCGGAGCCAAAGGCCAAAAAGGTGAAGTTGGTGCAACAGGACCACAAGGTACTAAAGGACAGAAAGGCGAGGTAGGAGCTACTGGACCAACTGGAGCTAAAGGGCCAACAGGTGGAACTGGTGGAACTGGAGCCAAAGGACAAAAGGGTGAAACTGGTAGTACAGGACCAACTGGTTCAACTGGTACTGGTATCACAATGGAAGGCCAGGTTGCAAATACTTCTTCATTACCGTCATCAGGAAATACTAAAGGTGATGCATATATTGTACAAGCAGATGATTCACTACATATCTGGGACGGAAGTGCATGGGTAAGTGGTGGCTCAATTCAAGGACCTCAAGGTACTAAAGGCCAAAAAGGACAAACTGGTGGAACAGGTGGAACTGGAGCCAAAGGCCAAAAAGGTGAAGTTGGTGCAACAGGACCACAAGGTACTAAAGGCCAAAAGGGTGAAGTTGGTGGAACAGGTGGTACTGGAGCTACAGGACCTACAGGGCCAACTGGAGCTAAAGGTCAGAAAGGACAAACCGGTGGAACTGGTGGAACTGGTCCAACAGGGCCAACTGGACCTACAGGCCCAACTGGTGCTAAAGGCGAAGTTGGACAGAAAGGCCAAAAAGGACAAACCGGTGGAACTGGTGGTACAGGTTCCAAAGGGCAAAAAGGTGAAGTTGGTGGAACAGGTGGAACTGGAGCCAAAGGCCAAAAAGGTGAAGTCGGTGCAACAGGACCTACTGGAGCCAAAGGTGCAACCTATACTAATCAAGCTATAGACTCTGACAGTTTTACACACTATCTTGGTGGTATAAAAATATCAGCAGAAAATGCATCTCAAAACTATATAGCATTCTCTGGAACTACTGGCGACCAACCTGGTGCTTATAACCATTCATATATTGGTGAACATATTTACTCAGGCACTGAAAAGTCAGAATTAGTTTTAGCAAAATATAATGATGTTGAAGGTGCTTCTGGTTCGGATAGAATTAGAATGCTTGGTAATAATATTGTCTTTGATACATATAGTTCAGTCATTACTCCAGGCAATGGAGCAGCATTAGCAACTGCAGTAGGCACAGGAAGTCCATCTACTAGGATGACAATTGACCAAAGTGGTAAGGTCACTATAGCACAAACATTAAGACTTGGTAGTACAGATGTTATTAACTCTTCAGGTCAATGGATTGGTCCATCATCTGGATTAAAAGGTGAACCAGGCGGAACAGGCGGAACTGGAGCTAAAGGCCAAAAAGGTGAACCAGGCGGAACAGGTGGAACAGGACCTACAGGCCAAAAAGGCCAAAAAGGACAAACTGGTGGAACCGGTGGAACAGGGCCAACTGGAGCTAAAGGACCTACAGGAGCTACTGGACCTACAGGAGCTAAAGGGCCAGCAGGT
>Ga0206677_10000092_pt1 | contig 73668 bp, 49 predicted proteins | sample M130m12015metaG_FD_155475 | JGI IMG/M metagenome (GOLD analysis project Ga0206677, IMG submission 155475) | Ammonia-oxidizing marine archaeal communities from Monterey Bay, California, United States - M1 30m 12015 | ecosystem: Environmental > Aquatic > Marine > Intertidal zone | place: USA... | reverse complement strand
CGCTCTGGATACTCTTACACACACAGTGCTAGTGAATTCGGTGCAGACAACGTCACTATTGAAGGAAATACTTTCGTCGATGGTGGAGAAATTGCAGACGTTTGGTTCTACACTAACTCATATGCTGATGACGCAGTCGTCAAGAACAACACTTTCAGCAGTACTGCTGGTACGTATGGTGTTCGTGCATACGATACATCAACCAAGCGATTGTCAATTCTTGACAACACATTCGATGGACCTGACTCAGCGATTCAGTTGATCAACACCGATGGATATGTCATTGATAACAACTCCATCACCGGTGTGAAGGATGCTACCAAGCCTGGTATCACAATCGACGGTGGTCACGGTGATGTAACAAACAACACACTTGTTGACGCAGACGGTGGACTTCGAATTGATTCGGCTACAGCCCCTCCTGCACCATCGACATCATTGTGTACAATTGGTTCAAACTCTTACAGAACATCCTCGACCTGCACGTTTACTGTACCTACTGGTGCAACAGTGTATGTTGATCTAGAATCTGACAGCTGGGGATCTGAAATTGGTCTTGAAATTACCAAGCCTGATGGTACTACGGATACATGGGCTGCAGGAACATTCAGTTCCAACACAGCTTATGCTCGTTGGACTTCCTACAGCGTCGCTGGTTCATACACTCTGAAGGTTACTGACACCTATGGTGACGGTGGAGCCAACATTGCTGTGTACTACGGTACAAGCACTGGAGGATATTCTGGACCTGTCGTTGAGAACAACACAATCAGCCTCAGTGCTGGTCGTACTGCTCCTAACGCAGTTGGTCTCGACTTCATCGATTGTAACTCCGTTACGATCCAGTCTAAGTTGAACACAATTAACATGGGTGACAACGCAGTTGTTACCGATGGCTGTGACATCAGCGATGTCGACTCCGAAATCATTGGAACAGGTATCTCCGGAAGTATCGGTGTATCTTCACTCAACTCTGGTGACGACATTACCCTCTCCGGAACTGAAGTCAGTGGATATGCTTACGGTATCTCTATCGAAGATGCAACACTCGTTCTAACCGGTGCTGCATCCGTTGCAGGATCTGTTGCAGGTGTTTACGCTGATGGTGCTACTGTAACTGCTATCGACGCTTCAGTCGATGGTGGTGCTACTGGTACTGGACTGCACATGGTTGATGGTGACTACTCGTGGATTTACCCACTTGACGCTGCAGGAGACGTTGGTGTCTATGCAGAGAATACCGAGTTCCGATGGGACGGCGGTACCTCTACTGCAACAACAGCTCTTCACGCAGTTGAATCTGTAGGATCTGTTGAGAACCTCACATGGTCTGCTTCAACTACGCAAATCAATGCAGGATCGAATGCATATGTTACCAGCATTGGTAACACACTCGACTCCAATGCGATTAGCATCGTTGCATCCGCAACCATTGATGAAGCAAACCTGTTCAGCCTTGATGCAACACACCTACTCGGTACTGCATCTGCAGTAGGTATGACTCTTATCTCGACTGATGGAACACGTGCAGCATACGTTTCACCTTCATTCCAGCCTGATATCATGGCTGTTGACGGTGACGACTCCGATTGGATTGGTGGAACACCACTCAACCCATCTGACGACGCTATGCCTGGTATGGTTTCTGGAGACGGTACAAACGACTTCCTTGTAACATACAGCGAAGGTGACGCACTCTACATCGGTATGACCGGTGAAGATCTTGCATCCAACGACCTGTTGATTTACCTGGACGTTGTTGCTGGTGGTTCAAACACTGGATACAACCTGAACACAGCTCACACATTGCCTGTCCAAGCAGACTATCTGTTCTGGGCAACAAGTGATTCCAACATGGATCTATACTCCAATGGTTTCCTTGGATGGGGAGCAAGTTCATTGTCAAATGACGCTGTTGATGCTGATTTGGGAACAACAACTGCTGGTTTCTTCGAAATCGCAATTCCATTCAGCCGTCTCGGTGGTACACCTGACGCAGTAAACATCGTTGCTATCGTACAAGATGCATCGGGTAACATCCAAAACGTTCACCCGGCACATACTGTAACTACTGGTGCTCAAACTCTAAGCGAGTACATCTCAATTGAGACAACTCACGACGATCTTGAAACTGGAAGCATTAGCGATGAAGTATTGGTTTACAGAACCTACAAGGGTTCCACCACTGCTGGCGCTGCTAAGGATTACGATGTCATGATTAAGACACAAGCTGATTGTGCTTACGATTGGGCAACTGTTGATGCAGTATCAATGGCTACAAACCAGGCATTGACCCTCGACATTGAGCGTGCATGTCCTGAAATCAAGACTGCTCTAGCAGATGATGCTGTTGATGAAGACAGCACTGCTTACATCTTGGATCTCTCTACACTTGCAGAAGACGTACAAGACACTGATGCAACATTGGACTGGACTGTAACAGAAGGAACCACCGTTGCTCACAGCAATGTATTGGTTGACTGGGACAAGACTGGCCAAACAGTTGAAATCACGCCTCTCGATGACCAGTTCGGTACTATCGAATTCGAGTTTGTTGTAACAGACAGCAATGGATTGACAGATACCAAGAACATGACCTTGACTGTTAACAACATTAACGACAAGCCAGTTATCTGCAACACAGAACGTATTGATTGTATGCCAGTCTTCGTAGATGACGGATCTTACACGAACATCGTTCCTGAAGGATTCGGCAGCGTTTCCAAGTTCCTTGGAGACATCTCCAACGCTAGTAAGTCATACGTCCGTGATATGGACAACGAACAAGACCCGACTCGCCAAGTATACACATGGGGTGCATCCGTACCTGCTGAATGTATTGCTTTCAGTGTCGACGTTGTCGCTAACGAACTGACCATGACCGAAAACACTGGTAACGAACTTGGTGGAACATGTCCTGTCACACTCACACTGAGTGACGACGGTGCAGAGAACCAAGCTGCTGACACAGTAGTTGTTGACTTCTCAGTCAGCCCAGTAAACGATGCTCCAGTTGTTCGCGACTGGGACGTCACTACTGGACATGTTGTAACATCGGCTAACGGATCTACTCCTGTTGCTCCTTGGTCCATCTCCCTCATGGAAGATGACACAAGTGTTCAGAACCTGACCTACGACTTGTCTGCAGTCAAGTATGACATCGATCATAACGCTGCTGACTTGACATGGACTGTTGAACCAACTGACCAATGTACATACCAGAACTACTTCACTGCAACCATCGTTGATGACAACCTCATCTTCGAACTGGTTCCTGATGCAACAACCAACGCTAACGCTTGGGAAATTGATTACTTGAACGATAACGGTATCCACCAAATCGGACCAAGCGGATCTGACTTCTGTCAAATCCGTCTTGTCCTGAAGGATACTGCTACTGCACCAAGTTACGTGCCTAACTACGATCCATCAGTAATGCCAATTGCTAGTTACACCCAAGGTGTAGCAACACAGGAAATCGGTGTTCGTGTTGAAAACGTTCGTGAACTGGTTGGAGACTACTACTTCGACGATGCTATCGGCTTTGACTTCCTTGGAATCAACAACGTCCTTTCAGGTACATACGTACCTGTTCAGGTCACAATTGGTGCTGGTGGAGACGTTGGACCGTTCACATACGACCACATGTTGGCTGTAACGTTCCACACAGATGGTGGCCATGGTGAAGCAGAGAATGTCAGATACTATCAGGTACCTGCATACGGTGAAACACTAGTTGTCGAAGAATACGTATACATTGTCAACTCATCTGGAGAGATCTATGTTGAGATGGATGTTCTAACCTGTTTGGATGCAGAATGTGACTTGAGCAAGGCTCCTGCTGACCGCTTCCAGACCGACGACCCTAAATCCCACAGAGCTAACTCTGGTGGACAACAAGGTGACGATTGGTCTAAGCCTGGTCAATATGGTAGCGATGCAACCAAGACATCAGAACGCCGTCCTCTTCTCGAAGACAGCGACTGGTGTAACAACGTGATGTACTCTACTGAGACAGCGCCTGTTTGTAACCACGCTAACCAACCTGCAAGCACCTTCCTTGCTTCGAACAACTCAAACCGTATACCAAGCGTTGTCTCGCTCGGTGGCGGACTTGGATCAGTACCATCGTTTGCTCCAAGCCTCGTTGTAGTTGCTCTAGCAGGATTCTTTGTCACAGCACTTGCTATGTCAAGCCGCAGAGATGAAGAAGACGAAGAAGAAGACACTCGAATTATCGATGATGAAATGGCAGTGAGCCCTGTTATCGCAACCATCTTGATGGTCGCTATTACAGTCGTTCTCTCCGGTGTCATCTATGTTTGGGCATCATCTCTTGCAGAGACTGGTAAGTTGGGTACTCCTCGAGTTACCTTTGACAAGACTAATGAAAACCTCGGAATGGAAGATGGATACTGGGCAATCAGTGTTGATCAAACTGAAGCTGAACTTTCAACTCAGTCGGTCATCGTGACAGTTCTGTACACGGATTCAAGTGGGACTCGTACGTCCTACAGCACATCTCTTGCTAACACAAGTGATGTCTATGGATTCATGCCAACGAACAGTGAATCATTCGTTACCTTCTTCGATAAGGTAGAAGACGAAGGAACCTACAAGGAATCAACCTTCGGTATTGGCGACCAAATTATGGTTCGAACCCATGCGCCTGATGGTACAGCGATTACGGACGGAACAATCCGAATCACATACCAACCAGGACCAGGTGAAGGATCGGTCATCAAGTCCTACAATGACCTTGAGTACAACAAGGTCTGAAGTTGAAAAACCGGATAACAGTTGATGGGCCAGTGGCTTCGTGCCACTGGCCCAATCTCTGCTGGCAGGCGAATGCTTTCAAGGAAGCAGACATTGGTCTGTACATGAGCGACGTATGTCTCTGTGTAGTCTTTGATTGTGATGGCGTCTTGGTTGACTCAGTAAGTTCATGGAAAACACTCCATGATGGCTTTGGAACAGACAACAGCAAGAATCTCTCACGCTTTATTGCTGGGGAAATCTCTGATGTTGAGTTCATGCGGTCAGACATCGCTATGTGGAAAGAGATACGCTCTCCGATCCATAGAGATGAACTGTTCCGAATGTATTCTGGCATCGCATTGATGCCTGGTGCTCGTGAACTAGTTGCACGTTTGCAAGAACATGGTGTCTATGTTGCCATCGTAAGTGCAGGTGTTGATCTCTTTGTCAGCAGCATTGCAGCTTTGCTTAAGGTTGATGATTGGATTGCAAATGGCTTTGAATTCGATGATAACGATTACCTGAGTGATGATGGTATTTGCCGACTCCATGCAAGTGGGAAGGGTGCTGTCATTGAACGACTTATCGACATGCATGGTTTTGAATCAAAGAACGTACTCTCGGTGGGAGATTCTGAAATGGATCTCTCAATGATGATCGAAGGAAGCCAGTTCATTGGATTTAATCCAAGTAGGGACTCGTCCATCAAGGCATTTGAAGAATCAAACGTTCCAATTATTTATGAAAAGAATCTGTTAAAGATTCTCGAACACATTGAACTTCCTTCAAGCGAAGGGAATTGAAGTGGATTTGTGAGATTGCAAATTGATAACTGTCAACATACATGGTTTGGGTTGGAAACCAAGCATTTTCTGGTATGATGTTTGATCTTGCCATGTGGATGAGCAAACCAGAGTAGTCCCTCTGAAATCCATGCACTCATGACCATGAACGTGGCCTGTTACGAAAATGTCAGGAACTTCCCTGATAACTAAGCCATCTTCAAGTTCTGGTGATAATGGAGTCTTACCCCCCCACTGAGGGGCTAAATGTCTTCTTCTTAGCATCTGACGCATGGCTTCAACTGGTTCTGCATATGTAACCGTGCGAAGACCTGCTACGAAATCGTCAATCGATTTTCCATGGTATGAGAGGAGCCGCACGTCGTGAAGTGAAAAGTCACAAGGGTTTCCCACGAATGTTGTTTTGTTGTAATCCTGTTGGATGTCTTTCTCAAAGGTAGGTTGTGGTTCAGCAGGTCGCACAGCATCGTGATTTCCGGGGAGCATTATGCATTCAACCCAATCAGGTAAGAGTTCGAGTAATCGTGCAAATTCAGTGTATTGGCCAAACAAATCAGGGATTGCTAATTCCTTGTCTTGTCCAGGATAAATCCCAACCCCATCAACACAATCCCCACTTAAGACAAGATATTTGATTGTCTTTGCCAATGGGTCTGTGTGAAACCATCGAACCATCTTATGCCATTGTGCTTCCAAAAATGTCTTTGAACCTACGTGTATATCTGAAAGGAAAGCTACGCTCACTCCAATATTTGCACTTATTTTTTCATGTTTATCTTTCATTGGGAAAAAGAGGTCATCAACGTAGAATATGTCTCCTGTCTGGGAAAAAGATCCACTAACACCTAGTACATCGTCTGGCATGAGTCCCGCTTCTACAATTTGCTCATGCATGCGGTCTCTATCATCACCTTGCCTGATTGTTAGCAAGCAATTCATCTCTCCAGTCTCATCTTCTAAACCAAATATTAGGTGTCCATTTTTTGTGTGTCGTGGCTCATTCACAAGACCAATAGCCACTGCTAAATTCTCATATCCTTGAAATCGCCTATATTCAATATTTAACCGACCAATCTCTTGAGGTTTTCTTGGTAATCGTGAATTGGAAACGATCATCTTCCGAATACTATCAAGGCGGTCATTAAAGCAAGCTTGAATATCTCCCATCTTTCCTTCAGTAGTACTGTTTCCTGTTATGTCATAATGAACTAAAATGTCAAGATCGACATCCGTAGCCAAGCCAGAAAAATCTTGCTCTTTCCAATCAGGAAGGTTATTTCGATACTGGATTTTCACAGGTTCAGGTTCTTTAATCGGTGCAATTGTTCTACCAATGGGGGCTGCCATTTTTTCAGGAGTTGGTTTTTGTTTATCGAATTCAGCAATCATTTGTTCTAGAATTGAAACTGTCAGCATTCCACGCTCGAAACCAATTTTCTTGCCTTGATTGAGCACTTCAATTGGCTTGGCGTGTGCGAGTAAAGTCTCTTTCACACCGGCTGTGACGAGTATTCCTTTGCTCATCAATTCCTGCGAAATCGACCCCCACTCCGCAGACATATTTGCATAGAGGGGTCGACCCTCCAAAAGGGTTGACGTTCAATCTTCTTGAGATTCATCATCCCAGTGAACGTCAATTTCCATGTCTTGGCCATTTGTGTTCTTATTTTCCCCAGACCATGTTTGAGATTGCCAAGCCGTTTCTTGTGCAGCAGCAGCTGCTCGTTTGTTACGCTCAATCTCTGCAAGAGCATTTTCTCTTGCCCTGGTTTCACGTTCTTCTAGATCCTTCAATCTGTTAGATTCAGCTAACTCCATGGCTTGATCCCAGTGTCTGATTGCAGTAAGTAAAGCGAAGTGGACAAAACCTTCTTTGTTCTCTTGCCGATTACCGCCAATTTGAGTTGCTTCAGCGATGGCCCAAGTTTTTGAAGCTATTCCGACATAGACATAACCAATTTTCTTTGTTGTACCATCATTGCCGGGGCCAGCAATTCCAGTGATTGAGATAGCAATGTCTGCGTTAGCACGAGCAAGGGCTCCTTGTGCCATTTGTATTGCAACTTCTGCAGAAACAGCACCTTTCTTTTCAAGTAATTCACGGCTGACATTCAGTTCCTGAATCTTTGCTTCATACGAATATGTCACCCAAGCCTGGTTAAACCATGCACTTGCACCAGCAATATCGGTTAAGGTGCTAGCGAGCAATCCACCAGTACAGGATTCTGCGATGGTGACTGTGTAGCCGCCTTTTAGTCTGCGGACCAGCCTTGCTGCGGCAGCTTGTGCTTCCTCGTCCATTGTCTAATCGCGGTTGGGCATCTAATTTGAGGTTATTGGATACCTCTTGTTTCAAATACATCTCTCTCCACGGAAGGTTGGGTCTGTGGTCTAGGGGTTTATGACGTCGCCCTTACAAGGCGAAGATCGAGGGTTCAATTCCCTCCGGACCCATTACCAGATGTAATCTTCAAGGTTGCCTTCATCGTCTGCTATTACTTTCGTAATCCCACTTTTTTTGGCGAATTCATCAGCGTCAATTTGTTCAGATACGAGCATCAGATGAACAGCTCGTTGCCATAGTCCTGTGGAGATTTCCTCGCCTCTATGATCAACTGCAATGAGAATTCCATCCAACTCAGCAAACATAAACGCTCCAGTCGCTGATTCTATGTCCTTGCTTGACATAAGCAGCCAGCGGGCTCCACTCATCTCCTCTCGGAGGTTGTCTCCTAACTCTGAAAAGTAAAGGATTTTCATTTTCACACCAACCTATATCGTAACAGAGCGATGACTCCACCCATATTGTTGAGTTGTTCACCCGAATCATGATCCGACGAACACTGTACTAATTCAGCGCCTATGTCACTAATCCCTTGAATCCATGTAGATACTGGCGTGCCATCAATCATTGCTTCGGGGTTACGAAGTGTGTCTGCTGAAACAAGTAATGTTTCAATTGCCCCTTCATTCATGGCCTTTGACAATTCGTTTTCACCATATGCGACTGCTCCATTTTTGCTCAGGCGAAGCCAAACTTCTTCCAGCAACTGTATTTCTTTACTAATTGCATGTTCTGAAAGCAGTTCATCTGCTAGGCCTTCTCGAATGATTTCATTTGCACCAGGACGGCCAGCCATTGATGTTGAAACGAGTCGAATCGTACGCTGTGGGTCTTGAGCAAGAATCACCTGGCGAAGTCGCTCTCTTGCATGACCTGGACCACACAAAATCATTGGTAATTTTGTTGATGTAGCAGCAAGTATCTCCTTTGCAACTTGTTGCTGGAATGACTTTGCAACGGTTTCACTCGTTCGAATATCCCCTCGCTTCCCTCCGCCACGCATGGTCCAGGTGGCTCCTTCTCGAAGTCCCCTTCGTGTAACTTCAAACAAAACGATTTCATCGTTCTCGACAACAATAATCGAAACGTTGCTCTTCTTGTCAGAGGTCATTGTTTCGGTTAGTAATAGCCTGTCATACTCAGGGAATCCACTTAGTGAATGGAGTTCTATCTCATCGCCAACTTCAACCAGGTGTGTGTGATGTGAACCTATGTCCATTGGTGCTTGTTCAATCGTTCCATGGACTCGTAAAATACTGGAGTACGTTTTGTATTCCGTAGTGATGATTCGAAGTTGAATCCACATCTTCTTTCGTTCAGCAGCTTTAGCACGGCCGCCTGATTCTGCAGTCGTTGTGTCTCTACGTTCACCAAGCATAGCGAGACTTCGCCCAGAAATTGCAAAGCGTGCAAGAACCCACAAGTCATCTTCAGAATCGATCCGAAGTTTCCAGTGTTCTTCGCTTTGCTTCAGCAACTGCATTGAGGATCACCCAAAGACACCTACGAGATTTCCATCTTCATCCATGTCCATGTCATTTGCAGCAGGTCGCTTTGGCAGTCCTGGCATGGTCATCATTGAACCAAGAATAGCAACAACAAATCCTGCTCCTGCATTAAGTCTGAATTCTCGAACTGGCAATTCAAAGCCAGTAGGAGCACCAAGCATTCCTGCATCATGGGAGAAGGAATATTGAGTCTTAGCCATACAAACAGGCAGGTTGCCATAGCCCCATTCTTGAATTTTCTTCAATTGACGAAGAGCAGGTGCTTCGATGCTTACGTTCGATGCTCCATACATTCTTGTTGCAATTGCTTCAACTTTCTTTTCGATTGAATCATTGGGGCCTACAAGTGGCAAAAATGGTCGTCCAGCAGCAACGTGATCGTGTATTGAATCAACTACGGCATTAGCGAGTGCCTCTCCGCCTTCTCCGCCTTTAGCGTGAACTTCTGTACGACAGACTCTGCTTGCACCGCTTGCTCGAGCCGCCTCTTCTATTGCTTCAAGTTCAGCATCGGTATCACTTGCAAATCTGTTGATAGAAACAACAACAGGAACGCCAAATCGAAGCATGTTCTTGATGTGCCGATCAAGATTTGATGTTGCTCCAGCGACTACTGCTGTTACATTCTCAGTCTCAAGTTCTTCTTTCGAAGGCCTGTATCCTCCACGCTCTCCAAATGCCTTACCGTGAAGTTTCATTGAACGAACAGTGACATTCATGACAACACAATCGGGTGCCTTTCCAGAAGTTGCAGCCTTGATGTGCATGAACTTCTCAGCACCCATGTCACTTCCAAAGCCTGCTTCTGTAACAACATAATCAGCACATGAGAGTGCAATTCGATCAGCAACAATCGATGAATTTCCATGGGCGATATTTGCAAACGGGCCACCATGGATGAATGCAGGATTTCCCTCTAATGTTTGTACGAGATTCGGCAAAAAGGCGTTGCGTAGAAGCAAGGCCATTGAACCAGCGGCTTCGATATGCTCTGCCTTGATTGGATGTCCTTCACTGGACTGAGCGATAACAATCTCTCCCAAGCGTTGTCGAAGATCGGTATAGTCCTTAGCAAGAACAAGAATGGCCATAATCTCTGAAGCGGCTGTAATATCAAATCGGTCTTGACGAACGTTTCCATTTGCAGGACCACCGAGGCCAATGACGACGTCTCGAAGTGAACGATCGTTAAGATCAACAACTCTTGGCCAAAAGACTCTGTTCGTATCAATATTGCAAGCATTACCGTGTTTGATATGATTGTCTATCAAAGAAGAAAGAAGATTATGTGCAGAAGTTACTGCATGGAGGTCTCCTGTAAAGTGGAGATTGATTTCCTCCATAGGAAGTACTTGTGAATTGCCTCCGCCAGCAGCTCCACCTTTGATTCCAAAGACAGGCCCCATGGATGGTTCTCGAATGACGCACGTTGCATTCTTTCCAATTCTACACAGGGCTTGAGTAAGGCCGATGGTTGTTACAGTTTTGCCTTCTCCAAACGGAGTAGGATTTACAGATGTGACGAGGATGAGATTTCCCTTGGATGAAGAAAAGCGTTGTTTCATTCCATCCCAAGAGATCTTTGCCATGCTCGATCCATACGCAATCAAGTCACTTGATGGAATACCTAGTTTCCATGCAATCGCTTCAATAGGTTCCAATTCAGCCTTTCTTGCAATCTCTAAGTCAGTGGCCATAATTTCCATGCAAAGCAGTTTGGCTTTCAAAGAAACCCCTGTTCAGAGGTTAAACCGGCCAATTTGGAGGTTCTTCGGCTTAGTCCGAATCACTCTTCTTTCATCGAACCGAGATAGTCTGGTAAGTCAACACCAGCCATCTTGGCTACGTCATGAACTGGAGGCAAAGATCGGATGAGTGAAGAAACAAAGTTTGCAGTGCTTCCTCCTTCGCTTCCACCTGCGCCTGAATCCCAAACGGTGATCTTGTCGATTTGTAGGTTTGAGATTGCTTCAGTTTGTCGAGCAACGATTTCTTCAATCTTCTCAACCATGAGGAGCGTAGCAGCAGCCTTGACATCGCCGCCTGCACTTGCAACGAGTTGCTTGTATCCATTTGCCTTTGCTTCAAGAACCGCCTTGGTACCTTCTGCTTCAGCGTTGTAACGAGCAAGAACAGCGTCTGCTTCACCCTTTGCGATACGTCGTAGACGCTCTGCTTCTGCTTCGGATGCAATTTCAATTTGAGTCTTAGAAATCTCTTCCTTTACAATCTCTTCAGCACGTAGACGCTCTTGTTCGAGCATATATTGAGCCTTCTGAACTTCCATCTCTGCAGTCCTTCGAGCAACTTCAGCACGTTGCATAGCTTGTGCTTCTTTTTCTTCCAAGTCTGCTTGGTACGATGCAATTTCAGCACGAGACAAGTTTTCTCCTTGGACACCAAGCGCTTCTTGTTGTTGGACGTATACACGTCGATCGACTTCCGCTGTCTTCTGTCCTTTTTGGGACTCGGCAACATTGTTTGCGACTTGAACTTCTCTGTCTCGGTCAGCGTTTGCCTTACCGATGGCACCATCACGCTCTGCGTTTGCAACGTCGACAAGTGCCTTGTTAACAGCACCAGATGCTGCCTTCTTACCGATGCTTTCGATGTAGTTGGATTCGTCAGTAATATCGATGATGTTGACGTTGATGAGGTAAAGACCGAGTTTGTGTAGTTCAGCCCCAACGTTGTCACGGATGAGTTCCAAGAAGGAATCTCTGTCCTGGTTAATCTGCTCGATTGTTAGACTTGCAACTGTAAGTCGAAGTTGACCGAGGATGATTTCTTGAGCCATTGCTTCGATAGCATCCTTGGTGAGATGGAGAAGACGCTCAGCAGCGTTAGCCATAATCAACGGATTTGTGCTTACACCGACTGTGAAAGTTGAAGGTACGTTGATACGAATGTTTTGAAGTGACAATGCGTTATCCAATGGAATGGAAATAGTCATTGGAGTTAGCGAGATTTTCTTGTATTCCTGAACGAGAGGCCAGACCATGACGGCACCACCATGGATACAACGAGATGCTGCACCCCCTTTGATACGACCATAAACGACCAAGATTTCGTCAGAAGCACAACGCTTGTAGCGGGTTACGAGGAGAATAAATCCAAATGCCCCTACTGCCAATACTGCAAAAATAATGAAAACTGCCCACGTCGATGCTTCCGCCATGGATGATTTAGAGAAACCTTCCTATTAATTGCTTTGCCTGCAAAGGCAGAACAGAGTCGAGCCTACTCTTCCGAAGCTACGTCTTCCAGTGGAATGACAATCATCGTTGAACCAATACGATCGACAACTTTGATGAATTCTCCACTTGCAATCAACAATTCTTTGTCCTTCGAACGTGCAGCTACGTTCTTGAGGGAACCGCCAAGAGGAATTTGAACTTCACCAGATTCATTTGGTCGAATTCGAGAGTAGACTTGGCCACGTTGCCCGATAGCATCGTCGTAGTTTAGAGTCCCATCTGCTTGCAGATGGCTAATACCTCGCATCATCTGCGCCATCCCATACATTCCGCCGGCAGCACCTGCTCCACCAAAGAGAACTGCCACAACATCACTTCCTGTTGCTGATAATCCAAACATTCCTGTGAGTCCGAACATCATGACTGCAACGGATAGCCCCTGGATACTGAGCATCTCAAATCCTAGATCGGTGCCAATATCGGCGTCAAAGCCTACAGCTTCTCCAACGCCTCCAATAATATCTCCGACTAACATCAAAATCATCATGATGAAAAAGAGGATTCCTCCTAAGATCGCGCAGCTTACGAAGATGACTTCCAGTAAGGTTGGTGCTTCAATTCCAGCTAAGTCTGCAAGCCATTCAAAGATACTCATATTACTCAATCCAAGGTTGGCCTTAATTGTCTTTGCTAGGGGTTCGGCTTAATTTGTACCGTTCTATACCGACGATGACTGATATCGAGAGTCCTGCCAAAGTCGCTGAGATGATGTTGTTAAATCCAGCACTCCAGCAGAGAAGCCATGTCCATAGCGGTAGGAAGATGAGGAGCGTACGTTTCAAGAACGGCCAAAAACCGCCAAACAATTCTTCAGCGCCATCATCGATGGTTCGAAAGGTCGTGATGTCTGGAGAAACCATAGTAATCGAGATCAAAAGTCGACGAAGAAGATGAGCGTGATCAAGGATACAACCCATGTTATGACACCGAAACCAACGCCCTTGCCTTGATTCTTGATTGCATCTTCATTGACTTCACGATTGAGTTTTAGTGGATTCAAAAGTAATTCCTTTTGTTCCATGCGGAATACTACAATTGCAAGCATAATTGCAGCGGCAGCACCTCCTCCAAACAAAGTAGTAACCCATCCTTCGACTTCTCCCATGAGTTTTATCGAGAGAAAGAATTGAGTAACTCCGAACATAAACCAGAGAAATGAACCACGTTCTGCTGCCGCCATGGTGTTCCTATACCCTCCTTCTTCTTGAATCCAATGCCGACGGGAGTAAACAAAATCTCATGTTTTTGTGGACAGATGTTCTTCAATAAAGAGTTCTCTGGGGGGACATGGGCGAACTACGTTATGCGGTTGGAGGCTCGCCCATATCGCATTCACTGTCCCCTCTTTTGTTTTCACTCGTATTCCATGATTTGAAGAAAAAGGGTCAGATTACAACGCTTATCCCCCGCACCTTAAGATTACTCGAATCGCTACACATCGACGAGGTTTTAGGGTGGGGCTACATTGAGCATGGTGAACACAATCCTGATTGGACCCTACTCAATAGCCCCCTCGACACAAATGTAGCACTACTTACTCGACTTGTTGAAGATGTTTTGAGTAGAGATTCACGTATTGCATTCTCGGGCCAAAAATCTACGAGAACACACCCAACCGTGTCGCCTCATATTCCAACTCAATATTATCCTGAAGAAGTTTGGTTGAATCTCACCTCGCCTCTAAAGCATCAATTGCAAAGTATGGCATTCACCCCTGTTGATAACGGGATGGATCTTCTCTCCGTCAATACGCTACGTTGGACTGGCCACGGATGGTACTGTGCGACGACAGATGGCGCAGGTGTTGTTGATGTAGCAATTCACCATGGCATTAAGGTTGGCTCAGGAGCACTTCTTGGTTTGAATGGGGGAGGCGGATCTGCTCGTTCGATCGCAGATGCCTGGCTTGAATCAGGCGGTCATGTTGTTTCGCTTGGTGGGAGAAGAAAGATTGACGCTTCCTTAGTGAGCAAACAGCTAGCAGACGTAGAACAACTTGACCTGCTCATTGATTTCGATGACACCTATGATGGTACGCTCAGTGCTAAGCGAACCCTAAAACCAGATTATTTACCATTAGACGGTTCACGCGAAGAGCGAGAACTGACATTGAGCGTAGAGAACGCTACAATCGATGGAAGATGGATGCTTGTAGGTCAACATCTCGAATCTTGGCGCCGCTTGTGGGCTCCTCAATGTGCGGAGTATTTGCCGAGTTTAGAACAACTCATGTCTTGGTTGTTTGAATGTGAATTTGAAATAACTAATTCGAGACGCAAATCGATGGAAGAATGAAATGTCGGAAGGGCTAGCCAACCACATGAGCGCACGCTCCTTGGTGTTGTGTGGGTTGCTAGTTCTAGCAACTTTTTCGGGAGTGCAAGCATTTCCTGAAGAAGATTCAAACTTCCAACCACCTCATTCAGGACCAGACTTTCCAGTAGGTTACATCGATTTCTCAGTGAATCAACAAGGCCCTCCTGGCCAAGATCATCGTCTTGTCTATCCTGCAATGGTCGCAGGAGAAGACAGTGAAGTGGCAGGAAACGGGCCATTCCCATGGATGGTTCTCATTGTTGATGAAAATGAATCTCCAGACAACTACATGCTCCTATGTTCACGAATTGCACAGGCTGGTACGATGGTATACATACCTTCATGGCCAACAAATCTAGAATCGCTCGAGGATTTCGTCTCTGAATTAGAGGAGATTCAAGAATGGATTCATAATGCGAATCAATCGAATGAGGCTGTACTTGGAATGTTTGGTTCCGTTGATGAATCACATTGGGGTCTAATTGGACATGGTGTTGGTGCAGTTTTGGCAACGAATGGATACATCAATTGGCTTTCAACAGCAACCAATCAAACTGCCCAACCTCCGAGGGCTATTGTTGGCCTTGCCCTTGAGGTTGATGAAGTAAATGAGCCTCTCACGATACAAGCACCTGCTCCGAACATTGGTTTATTCATCACAGGAAGTGCTGATGAAGTGGCGCCTGCTACTGAACACGTACTCCCAGTATTGGAAAACGTGGATGGATTTGCGTGGCAAATTCTTCATTCACTTGGTGCAAATCATTACCAATATCAGGACTCGTCATCCTTCTTAGAAGATTTCAATGATGGTGATGCTTCACTTACTCAGGAAGAACAACTTGATCATGCAATGGAGCATGTCCTCCCTTATCTTGACCTCACATTGCGTGGAGACCATTCATCGTTTCGTGAGGCTTTCAATCGGCCAAACGATGTCGATACAGTGACCGATTCAAATGGGTATGTCGATGAAGACTTTGACGAAGCACAACTCATTCCTCTTTCAACGCCAATCAGTTTGAATGGGACGTTGTTTAGTCCAACAGATGATGCTGTTTTCGTAGCATCGTGGTCTATGCGTAACGGAGATCAATACGATGACATTCCCTCGAATTGGACCGTTACGGCTGAATGTATGCTTGACAATTCAACAGTCGTTTCTGGCGTTATCAACAACGATGAAGCTCGATGTGTAGTGCCAATGGGTGGGGTTTCACCGGGCGCTCATCAAATCAAATTGAAGGTCTTTGTAGAAGGTGGTTCTGGATTTATCACCTTCGATTTTAACAGAACAAATGACCCTATTGGCTTGATTGATCCTCATCCTGAACTCCTCGTTCCACAACGAGGATATGCTCATCTTGATTCCTCCGAAATTGCAATTGATCCAGATGGGCAGGCGATTGAAATTATCAACGCAACACTTCTTGATAATGAATCACATTTCAACGTCATTATCGATGCAGATCTGCTAGGATTCACACTTACGCATTCACTTGACGAAGAATGGGAAGGGACTACGAGAATCGCGTTGGAACTGAAAGCAGGCGGTGCTATACTTGACATTCTGAATGTCACATTGAATGCCAGTATCCTCCCAATCAATGATCCGCTTATTCAGATATCGACGGTTGGACAACAAGTGGTTGACGAAGATAGCCCAGCTGTCTGGTTCGATGCTTCTCAATATATTTCAGACCCTGAAGGGGCGCCACTGTCAATGGAGATTAATGGATTGTTACAAGGGGAAGGAGAATTGCTTGCTTGGTTTGTTGAACCTTCAAATGACACGATTCGATTTACTCCTTTACCCAATGCAAATGGAGCAGAAGTATTCACGCTGTCTGCATCAGATGGTTTCAATACGCCTCTCTCGATTGACGTTCCATTCAGAGTGAATGCTATGAATGATGCGTTTGACGTAACTGAATCAGCATGGGACATTGCTCTCGAAGAGGAGGGTACTCTTCTTTTGAGTCTCCTCGATTTCGCTGTAGATACAGACGGAGATGCCTTGGTTTGGGAATTGGAATCTGAAGGTTCGACAAAGTCACAAATGGCTATTTCAGGTCAAGAATTGCTTATCTCTGCCTTGATTGACGTGAACGGAATTGACAACGGATGGTGGCTTAATGTCACGGATGGAGATGATGTCTTCGAAAAGAGAATCACCTTGACGATAAGTCCAGAACCCGATCGCCCGATTCTGTCTAATGGTTCAATCACAAAAACATCTGATGACACGCTCTTGTTGCAATGGGTTTGGAGCGATGCAGACCCTGATTCGGAAATGGACGTGATTGTCAATCTCAATGGTGTTCTTCAAAGTGGAATAATTGACTGTGATTCTTCTGGCGTATGTTCTCAAATCTTTACGGCTGAACAGGTTGAGGGGGATATCCTACAGTTTGACATCATTGCAAAAGATTCAGCATTCGCAGATGTTTCAATGCGTGTCCAGTACACGGTACCCATCGAGTCAGAGACGCCTTCATCAGATTCTGATGGCTCCTCGAGCGGTAGTTCGACACTCCTTGCTGCTGTTATCATCGTACCACTTGTTGCACTTGTGGGATGGATGTTGTTGCAGGTTCGAAAACCTCCTCAGCAACCAGAGCCTGAAGATCAATCCGGTGGCTTATTGGCTCGTGCTGAGCGGAAAATAAACGAATCATAGAGGGATGTTGCCGTGCTTCTTGGGCGGGCTCCATTCTCGCTTTGAGCGTAGAATATTCAATGCTCGACAAAGACGCAATCTGCTTTCGGAAGGTTCGATGACATCATCAAGCCAACCATTTCTTGCTGCAACGTATGGGTCGCCGAATTTTGCTTTGTATTCATCAACGAGTCGAAGACGAACATCTTCTTGTTGCTCTGGTTCGACAGCGTTGATTTCTCTTCGATGGATGATGTTTACCGCACCTTCAGCTCCCATTACTGCGAGTTCCGCAGTTGGCCAAGCCACATTGTAATCGCTCTGTAAGTGCTTGCATGACATTGCCAAGTAGGCTCCGCCGTATGCTTTTCTTGTAATGAGGGTGAGTTTTGGAACTGTGGCTTCAGCATAGGCGAAGAGGAGTTTTGCTCCATGTCGAATGATTCCACCCCATTCCTGGACAACACCAGGAAGGAATCCAGGAACATCTTCGAATGTAACTAAGGGGATGTTGAATGCATCACACAAACGAATGAATCGAGCGGCTTTAATCGAGGCGTCAATATCCAAGCAGCCTGCTAGAACATTTGGTTGATTTCCAACAATGCCGATTGTACGTCCATTGAGTCGAGCAAATCCAATGATGATGTTTTCAGCATAGTTCGTGAAGAGTTCCAAGAATTCTCCATCATCTACAACTTCTTCGACAACCTTAACCATGTCATAGGGCCGATTTGGATTGTCTGGGACCAGTGTTTCTAATTCTTCATTGAGACGAGTGATCGGATCTTCAGTTGCGACAAATGGAGGTTCTGCGTTGTTGTGGTCTGGAAGATAGGATAGAATTTCTTGAACAAGGAAACATGCATCTTCTTCGTCGTCGGCTACTAAACAAGCAATTCCTGAGCGGGAGGCATGAAGTGATGCTCCTCCAAGACCAGAAGCATCGACTTCTCCTTGTTGGACTTCAGGTGTTTCTAGTGGAGAGGATAGGAATAATTGACCATGCTCTTCTCCAAGGATTGTGAAATCAGAAAGACTTGCTGCTAAAGCTGAAACGCCGACGACAGGTCCTAAGACGAGACTTACGACTGGAATTCGGCCACTGCATTGTACGAGTCGGTCGAGGAGTTCTCCTGTTCCTGCAAGGGCATCGAGCCCATCATGCGCACGTTGTCCTCCGCCATCCCAAACACAGACGAGGGGTGTCTTTGTTCGTTCAGCCATCTCAACGACTTTAGCAATCTTTTTTGCATGCATTTCTCCCATAGAACCGCCGTGAACACTGAAGTCTTGAGCAAAGCAATGGACTCTGCGGCCATCGATGGTTCCATGTCCAGTGACAACCCCGTCGCCAAGGGTTTCGTGTAGGAACATATTGTGGTCGGTTGTTCGGTGGGTGACGAATGTGTCAACTTCGACAAATGAATCTGGATCTAAAAGCATCCCAATTCGGTCTCTTGCTGTACCTCTTCCGCCGACTCGAATGGCTTCCTGCGCCTTCAATCCGCCGCCTAAGCGGGCTCTCTCTCGACGTGAGCGGAGTTCGCTAACAGGGTCGCCAGTAGGAGTCGCCATGAACAGATGAGTGCCGAAGAGGTTCTTCATCGAATCGCTTAGTCTCTTATCTGATTGACTTCTTCTCCGAAAAGATTTGAGGTGAGAATCTCGTTAACATTTTTGTTGGTTGAAAGAGCATAATGTAACTTGACAATCGCAGCTTCAGGTGAAGTTGTAATTCCGTGACCTAGGATTCCCATCTCCTGTTGGATTCTTCCTTTGGAGTAGACATTCATATCAACAGGTCCATGGATACATTGGTTGACAATCAAGACAGGAATATTGTTGTTAATTGCGTTTTGCAACGAAGATCGCAATTCAAGATTCTGAGGCGCATCTTCGTTTGGATTTTCGATTGGTACGTGGCCTAGACCTGTCCCATGCAGGACCAAAGCATCTGCCTTTGACTCGACCGCCTCGTTAATTTCTGCTGAAAGCAACCATGGTCCAGACATGAATTGTCGAATCGAGAGGTCTGTATTGAACCGTGATGCAGCTGTTGAAATTTCACGTTCAGAATGCTGTGTTCTGTTGTTCTCGTAGTGTTCGCTGAGGTGAATCTCAATCGTACTTTCATCGATTGTTACGGTGGCCAGAGGTTGAGTATTTACAGGTCTAAACGCATCTCGGCGACTGGAGTGAAGTTTTCGAACTCCTGTTGCAGCATGAATCGAACATGCTCCATCATCGCTTGTACGATGCATTGCTACGACAACACAATCGGAGAGGTTTCCATTTGGAATCGGACCTTGAGCAGCCCAAGTCACAGCAGCGATGAGGTTCTGTGCTGCATCGGATGAAGCACGATCACTCGATCTTTGAGAGCCGACGAAAGCAATTCGTCCAGGTGCTTTGTTTCCTTCTCCACACCATGCGAATGCAACCGCAGAAGATGAGATGTGAAGTGTGTCCGTTCCATGGGTGACGACAACACCATCACACCCCTGTTCGAATGCTTTTTCAGTAGCGTCAATGATTTGATTCCAATGAATAGGACGGATGTCCTCACTGAACATGTTTCCAATCTTGTGTGCATCTATGTTCGCAATTTGCTGTAATTCAGGGACATGATGAACTAATTCAGACGGTTCGAACTGAGCAGTAACAGCTCCAGTGACGTAATCTACCTTGGAAGCAATAGTACCTCCTGTGTGGATAATTCGGACGGAAGGAAGGTCTGGATTGTGCGTCGGTTGGGGCGACTGTGGTGAAGTTGAAGTCTCTCTTGCAGTGGATTCAATAATGTGGGTTTGATTGAGCGGATGGCTTAGGTTGTAGCCATTTGGTAACTTTACAGTCACATGTTGCTCAACAGCAGGAGGCAAAATTACGCCTTCAACAACGGTATCTCCAGAGAGTGTTTCGAGTCGTAGTTTTACCCTTGACCCTACAGATGGTGCTTCAGCCATGATGCTTGCTGCACAGCCAAGCCCTTCAACGCTACGATGGTGGTGCCGGGAGCGGGGCTCGAACCCGCGACCTTCGGATGTCTCAGACACCACAAGGGGGTTTGCACGTCATACGATCGCCTTCAGGCTGCCCTATGAGTCCGACGCGCTACCAACTACGCCACCCCGGCCTAACCTCGCCTGCGAAAACCCCCATTTGAATAATGCGGGTTGTAATCGAAGGAATCTGACCGCATCCTTCATTCGCTTTCACTCATCCGCAGGGGTATGGTCGACCTCTCTACAGCGATGACGGCGGCGCAAGGCGAGCGCCGACAGCGAATGCCAGGGGATGGCAAGGAAAAGAAGGTGCGTCGGACTGGTCGTAACCTCGGTATCGAACCGTTCGATCCAGTAAAGCACGTTGCAAAAGAGAAGGCAGATATGGCTTCAATGTGGCTTGTACTAGGTTTCGCTCTTCTCGTTACGCTGTTGATGCGATATGTTCTGATGGGAGTCACAGATCCTGAGAACTCAAAGATTCTGTACATTCTTCCATTAACATGTATTTTCCTTATTCCAACACTTCACCGAACGATTATGCCAGAACGCTTCGTTGAACACTACGGCGGTGGTACGTGGTTCAAGGCAGCCTTCCTTCACACCTTTACGTTCCTTGCTTTGTCTTTCTTGCTCGTCAACCCTCCGTTTGGAGATATTGCTGCGCCTGAGTTAGCCAAATCGTGGACTGTTATCACAGATGATGGGGAAGAAATTGAATATCCGTTCGATGTTTCGACCAAAGGAACTACGCTCGTATGGCACACCAATGGGTCAACAACTCTTCAAGGAGATGCTTGGCTTTTATTCGGTTTAATGGATAACAAAAATTCTGATGGGGCGACGGTTAATGTGACTCGTACATATCAAGCCGATGTGACGACGAGAGAGGTGAATACGTCGTATTACATCGACAACCTTGAGGCGATCAAAAACGGAACTTCGAGTTCAAACGATACTTCCCCTAACCTAACGCCTCACGGCGATCAAGACCAACCCTTTGCAATCTTTTTGGGAACTGATTTAGGAGAAGGGACTCATGACATCAAAGTCGTCATAACCGAAGATGGAGATCCATGGGAAAATGTTCAGACCTACTATTGGACTCTTGAAATCATCAATGCTTCTCCATTCGATCAGGACAGCATATCGGAATGATTCTCTAGAATTCGCTCAAACAACGAATCAATCTCGATTGTCACGCGTAATTCAGCAGTCATTGTTTCGACTTGTTTTCGTCGATATGTTCGGACAAGAGGGGCAAGAGGAGTCCATGAGAGGGCGTCAAACATGAGTCGTGTTGATTGGTTCATGTCCTTGCGTCAGCTCAAAGATACTGTTACTTTCTTTCGACAGTAAATGTGAAAGTGAAAGTGAAAGGAATCAGGATTTGAGTTTCGATACTAATCGTGCGGTCATAGCATCGAGTTGTATACGTTCACCGCCGCCTTCGACGAGGCGATAATCGACTTCTGCCATCACTTCTGTCAGTTCTAATTTATCAGTTTCTGAGATAAAATCTACTCCGTACAATTCACGATGAAGTTGACCCACAAAATCAGTTCCTGCCAAACCGTATCGGTCAAGAAGTTCTTGGAGCCTTCTTCTCGCCACGTGAAAACCATCTTCTCGACATGCCATGATGTACTGATGCAATGCTTCTGGAGGCGCTGTTGCTGATGTTTCATAGACAATCGTTCGTGAGATGGTGTCGCTGATTGCAGCAGATACTTGCAAAGCAGTAATTGCTCTTCGCAAGTCTCCTTGTGCAATTCGAGCTAATGCCTCTGCAGCATCGTCTTCGAGAGTCACCTTTTCTTCTTTAGCAACATGCTTGATTTGGTCAAGGACATCAGAATCTGCAAGGGGTCTAAAACGGAATACTGCGCAACGTGATTGAATTGGTTCAATCACCTTTGAGGAATAGTTGCATGAGAGGATAAATCGACACGTCTCTGCATATTGTTCCATTATTCTGCGAAGAGCTCCTTGGGCGTCATTGGTTAGAGCATCGGATTCGTCGAGGAATATGATCTTGAATTTCGCATCGCCGTAGGGCTGAGTTCGTGCAAATTGTTTGACCTTCGATCGAATTTTATCGAGTCCTCTCTCATCTGATGCATTCATCTCGAGTAAATTGTCTCTGAAATTTTCACCATAGACGTCTTTGGTGAGGGCCATTGCTGCTGTGGTCTTTCCAGTTCCTGGTGGGCCTGCAAAGAGTAAATGGGGGAATTCCTTGTGTTCAGCATAGACCTTTAATCGGCTTACTACGGAGGCTTGTCCACGGATTTCAGATACACTTTGTGGCCGATGGCGCTCAACCCATAACTCGCTCATAACATCAAGAGATTGCCGAGCCTCCTTCAACATTCGGTTGCATCTGAATTGACAATATTCCCCGCCCCCCTATGGGGGGCGTTGAGCGAATCAGTCATAACCTTCCACATCTTAGCCGAAGCGAGCGCCATGAGAACCACGACCAATTCCCAAAATCTTTCAGCAGCGATAATCATGGTAATGATGTTTTTACTTGCTGATCTTTTCGTTCCATCTGCCTTCCCTGCTGCCGAACATCTTGAAGAAGAGCAAACTGTTCTCCATGTTACTTCGACTCTCAATCCAACAAACGACACATACATTGATTCAGATTTTCCAAACAGCGATTATTCCAGTGACGACACCGGGCTGCTCGGCGTTTCAGGGTCGAGTGATAGCCGGATTTTGATTTCATTCCCTCTGAATTATGCATCAACGGATACAATCCATTCCTCACGTGTTGACCTTGTTTGCAGCAGTAGTGATGCTACAGAAGGATTGGCGGTTTATCCAGCAACAACCAGCGCATCATGGAATGACAGTGCAACTTGGAATTCGAGAGATGGAGTACTTGCATGGGCACAACCTGGTGTCGATGGCTCATCCGATCGTGGTGGATGGGAGCCCTTCCATCTTACAGCTCCGCTCAATCTTGGCGGAGGTTCTTCGACAGTTGAACTCAACGTCACAGCTTTGACGCAGGTGGCAGTTGCTTCCGGCCAAAGTTCCCTCGACCTCGTAATTTCTGCTCACGAAGCGCAATATGACTGCGAACTGAATGAAACTCTGAATACTGCAAACAGACCAGTAATGATTGTTGACTCTTCGACGACAACTGCAGGTTCTGGGGGCCAAATGACTCCCGATTTTGTTTCTGATGGTGCGCCATTAATGACTGGCGATTTCATCCTTTCAGCAGACCTGGCGCCCTCAATGACTTGGAATACATATTCCGGTATTCTGGCTGAGGTTCAGGTCTCTCTTGACTCAAGTTTTAAGTCCACGTCAGACGATTATGCCTGGCTTTATAATTCCGATATTCAATCAAGTCTATTCACGTTGTCTGGAACTACAGGTTCCCTTGCTATCCCTTCCAGCGATGGCTTTCAAAACGGAACCTACATGCACTATCGAATGCGTTCTATGGATTCAACAGGAATTCTCGGTTCATGGGAAACCGGTTCGTTTTTCCTCCCTGAACACGACGTCATCGATAATGGAGATGGGACTGCAACAGTCGCAATCGATGTGGACGATCTTTCATCTGAACTTTCATTCATTCAAGATGCAGTTGCAGATGAGAATAGTAAGAATACAAATTATGGTTCCTCCGCTACATTAGAGGCGCAATTGTCCTCAAACAAGGAGACAATCCCTCACTTCAGATTGGTATTTGATGCACTCGGAATGCACTCGAATGCAACAATTCTTGATGCTTCATTGAATCTAACACGCTCAACCTCGAGTGGATCAGCAACATTGGCATTGCATGAAATGGATAATGACGGATCCTGGGATGAAAATGAACTTACATGGCTGCGAAAGAAAACCAATCAATTGTGGAGAGACGGAGGCAGAGGTTTGCTTGGTTATACGAGCGATACTGGTGTTTTAGGTTCCCAGATCAGTGATGATTTTTCGTTTGATTTAACTTCTGAACTACAACAACACCTGGATGATGGAAACACAGGTGTAATCGACTTTGCAATAACAACACGCTCAGAAAATGGAGATTACTCTGCAAATGCAGGAATTGATTCCGTAACTTTCCATTCTTCCGATGCAACAACTGAATCTGAGAAACCATATCTCTACATCAAGTATCAATGGGGTACGCCAGTCACCGTTGCACCTTCTCTAACTTCTCCATACGATGGAGAAACCCTGTGGAATCAAACAGGTCACAACTTTACAGGAAATACGACTCCTTCATTAACGTGGTCGGCTACTACATCCAGTTCATATGACATGATTTTTGAATTGTCAACAGACGGTCAATTCCATGATCGAGTGGTATACGTAGACACTCGTGTCGATTCGGATTTCTTGCCAAGTGATGGAGACTTCTCTTTTACAGGATCTGACAGCCTTGAAGAAGGGCACATGTACAATTGGAGAATGCTTCACATCGATTCTGACGGAAGACATGGTGATTGGTCGTATTCGACATTCCTGATCAGTAACATGAATTCGACATGGCTTGGTGGAGATCGGTATGAGTTCAGACTCAAACAAGGCAATGCAAGTTCCGATGGGCTCCACCCTGCTTGTTCTGATACATACATTGATTCTGGTATGCCAACATCAAACTATGGGCAGGAATCTGAACTCCAAGTTTCGTACAATACGATTCCTTCCGAAACAACAATTTTGTTCGGATGTGATCTTTCAAGCACTTTCCTACCAACCGGCTACGCTGTAGAATCTGCGAGTCTAGAAGTCCATCTCAGCGACTTCCCATTTGGCTCCCCTGTTGTCGGTGCATGGGAAAGCAACCAACACAATTGGACTGAAGACGACGCTACATGGGCAACATATGACGGAACAAACGCATGGGGCATGGTTGGGGCAAAGGGCTCTGAGCGGACCTCATTGCTCGATTCAGTAACAATTGGCAGCGGGTACACCTCCAGTTCATCTGTTAATTGGAACGTTACACTTGCAATGCAAAATGCCATGAGAAACAACCACTCTGCAGACTTTATTCTCGGTATTCTTGGAGCTGGTTCTGGTCAAATTCGAGATGCTCTTTTCCACACTGGAAGTGCAGTTGATGCAAAACGTCCAGAACTTAGTTTCGTCTATGTTCCTGGATCGAACGCAATACCAATTGAACCAGTTCCAGTAACTCCATTGAATGGTTCTTGGAGTATTCAACCCGGAATCAACCCTGAACCAGTGCTTCAACCAATGCTCTCTTGGACACATTCCAGCGGAATTAGCGTTGGCGGATATGCGGTCCAGACCGATACAACAGAAACCTTTGACAGCAACGAAATGAGCATAGAGACCTCATGGTCGAATTCTGGTTTCGATATGAGTGCTAAGACATTTACACCTCAAAACGATTTGACAGTTGGCGAAACATGGTACTGGCGTGTGCGAACAATTTCTACAACAAATCAACTTGGAAATTGGTCACAAACCTTCCATTTCAACATCCCGTCGATTACAACATGGAACCTTTCATCGACCAGTGCAGCAGTTGAGATTCGACATGGAGAAGCTATGCCTGATTTGGGCCTTCCGCATTTCATTGACACATGGTTGGCTGAAGGCGGCATAGAAGGGCAACAAAACCACTCGACATCCACTTCAATGAAGGTTGGAGAACTCGGCAGCGGTTATCAATCGACTGCGCTTCTAAAGATACCACTCGATCAAATCCCATCGCCTTCCAATGCTCGTGTTACAAACGCAGAATTGAACTTGTGGGCCCTCGTCGGTTCGGATACGAATACTGAAATTGCAGTTCGACCAGTATTGCAATCATGGACTACCGATCTCAACAATTCTACGTATGATGGCACGAATTCATGGACTTTAGACGGAGGTCGTTCTATTGGAAACGACGTAGGCCAACTTAGTGATTTGAGTACCTCTGCAAGTGCTGACTGGATGGATTGGGATGTTACTGAACTTGTACAAGCAGCACTCGCAAACGGAGATTCGTACCTTTCAATTGCTCTCATGACCAGTGACTCATCTGATTCTCTGATTACATTCGCAAGCACAGAAGGCCTTGCCACACAACGGCCATGGCTAAACCTCACTTGGAGTGCAGGGACTTCGTCAATTCCTACTGTTGCTGGTGCAAACGCATTGCCTACAGATGGGGATATGGCTTGGAATTTCTCAACACACGTAGCAGAACCAGAAACACGTCCAGTTTTGAGTTGGACACATTCTAATTCTGCGAACATTGATGATTGGAAGGTTTTCCTCCAAAATGATGCTTCTGACATCATGGAAGGTTTCACCACGTATGATTCACGTGTTGACAGTTCAATGTTTGATTTGCAAAGTCTAACATTCCAACCGTCGAATGATCTCGATACAAATCAAAGCATCCGATGGTTTGTTCAACCTGTAAACAACAGTATGCTAGGTCCACGTTCCACAAGTTCAGTGTTCCACATTCCTCATGATATCGGTCAAGAGATTAACAGTACATGGGGATACCTCAACATTTCTGAAGGAGGTTTCTTGCCATCTCTCAACGAACCATCTGGTTTCATACAAGACATTGGACTCGATTCTGGCTCTCCGAATTATGATCTTTCAGGTGATAGCGTCCTAAGTATCGGCCGTTCCTCCTTCACAACCAGTACATCCGCTCGTTCTTCGGTCCTCTTTTCAATAGATATCTCGAAACTACCGCTTGGGAATTCGGTTGAAGTTATGTCTGCCGAACTTTACCTCACCACAGAATCTGGTTCGTATGGAGAAGTATGGGCTAGCCACTCCAAGGTTCTCACGTCATTCGATGGAAATGCAAACTGGAATAATGCGACAAGTTCAACCACTTGGAATGCACCAGGTGCCTATCATTCATCTGATACTTCAGTTCCAATGAACGGAGCAGGTCTAATCGATTCAGATGATTCATCGGTCTTTGGAAATATCACGGAAGTCATTCAACAAGCCCTTGCTCAAGGAGTGAACACGATTCACATTCTCGTTCAACCTGAAGAGAATTTCAGTAGTGTTGATGGTAGAATTGATTTCTTCTCGAGTGATGAAGCTTCCACAAGTTTGCGTCCAAGTCTGAACTTGACGTATCGAGCAACGAACCCATACGTCGCTTCAACTCCAACAAACCTTCTTCCTGTCGACAGTTCGACTCTATGGAACATGTCTGCCCCTCGCCCAACTGGAGTTGATCATGTGAACCATTCATGGACACCACCGTCGTCAAACGAAACAGGTTTCCAGATTTGTTCTGCCTCTGATGCTCGAATGATTTACGATCTTGCTTGTGTATTGTCAACGGACGCTACTTCTCTCAGCGAGTCAAATCTCACTTGGGATCCATCGACTACCACACTTACGAATACAAATGCTACATCTGGCGACGAATGGCAATATTGGCGAGTTCTGTCATACCAAATGATCGAAGATTACTATAGAATTGGTGAATATTCTCAAGTTAACAAATACCGTATTCCTGATGCACAAGGTTACGATGATGGCTTAGGAAACCATACTGTAATCCTATCAAGTGGGTCGATTTTTACAAGCACAGGTCTCCTTCCTGCCGCTCCTGACACCTATACTTCATCCTCATCATTTAACACGAACTACGGCTCAAGTGCTTCTCTGCTGCTTGGTTCTGGTACTTCTGGTGATCATGAAGTGTACATTGAATATGATTTGTCACAGATGCCTTGGCCTAGTGCAATTACGCCAACCTCTGTGATGCTGCGAATGTATCGGACACAAGTAACTGGTGTCTCGCCATTGACTGTGAGTGCTCATGCTTGTTCAACATTCAACGAAGGTTTTGTCACAGCATTGCAAACACCCACATGTAATGCTACAGAAATAACCCGTTCTACCCTGCCAGTAACACCACCAAATGGTTGGTTGGAATGGGATATTACTTCATTGGCTCAATCCAACATCGCTAATGGAAATCTTTCAATGACAATTAAACTAGCAGCTGCTGGTACTGCAAGCAGTTTACATTCGTTCCATTCAGGTGAGTCTTCTTCTACAACATTGCGACCTGTTCTTCGTGTCGATTATGTTGATAACGTGGCAGGTGTAATTCCACCTGCGCAACCAGTCCTTCTCTCTCCTGCAGACGGTACTGTGTTGTACAACACGACAACAACTTTGCTCGAATCCTTGGACAAGCCAACCCTTTCTTGGAATGCAGTGACTGGAGCGACAGGGTACATCGTTACCATCCGTAATTCTTCTGGACAATACAATTTCAAGTCTGGAATATCAAGTCAAATCACAGGAACGAACTTTGTTTTCGGCAGTTCTCTCTCCCCAGGGTCAACCTTTGAATGGTGGGTTCAGGCAGTCAATGGTTCAATCCCAGGTCCCTCTTCTTCCAGATGGATTGTAGGTATCGGTGATCCAACAACACAAGATAATTTTGATCACACATGGACCTATGAATTCCAAACTGGAAATGAAATTCAAGAAATGGCTCACACAAACGTGGAAGATGCTTCCGTCTACAGTGGAACTGCAGATGCTAACTTAGATGGCGATTCGAGTATCATTGGTATTGATTCAGGTCAAGATGAGTATCGAATGCTCGTTTCCACAGATTTCGGTCAAATACCATTCAATCCGAACATGAATGTACATTCTGTCGACTTGAGTTTGTATCTTACTGATCTTGATTTCGGTGCAGGTGCAACTGGCATGACACTCTCAGTTCACGAAGTCCTAACATCGGGTTGGGGAGAAACTTCAGTGACATGGAACGGAACAGGTTCTGCAAACTGGGGTGCCCCTGGTCTCCAACCGGGTGTGGATTATGATTCAACACCACTGGATACATTCTATGTCAGTAATTCTCAAGCGACCAACCAATGGCTGCAGATGAGTCTAGGGCATCGCTCTCTCTTCATTGATGGGGAGCATGGTTGGGTTATCATTGCAACCGTCAATCAGGGATGGATGACAGTTGAATTTGCAGATAACAGCGATTCAACCAGCAGTACAAGACCGCTTATGCAAATGAATTACACCGACATTGATTCGGTAACAATTTCTCCGACTGCAACAACCACAGATGCAGATACATCCGTAACATTCAGTGCTTCGACATTTGATTACAACTCACTTGTTGCAACTGTACCGATTGTTTGGTCTGCTTCCAGCGGTCAAATTGATGCCTCAACAGGAGTATATACTCCCTCGACATCAGGAGTTCATACCATCAGTGCTTGCTTTGGTGTCATCTGTGCTGATGAAACAGTTACGGTAACGCCAGGTGCTCCAGTTAACTTGGTAGTAACTCCTCTGACTGCGACCATTACTGCGGATGAGACACTTCAACTAACTGCAGATGTTGTTGACCAATTCGGCAATGTTGTTCCAGGTGAAAGCATCTCCTTTACACCGAGTAACGGATCTATGACAGGTACCTTTGGCGATGAATTCCAACCGTACTCAGTTGGCGGTCAAACCGTTTCCATCACATGGACAACAATCACTGTGATCGTTAACGTTCAAGTTGAACTCGGTGCACCTTCAAGCATTGTTTTGACAGGCTGTGAGGGAGTTACTCCTGCAGGAACTGAATGTGAGATCACAACCACTTTGTACGACCAATTTGGAAACACTATTCCATTGGCTCAAGCAGGCGCACTAACCTATTCAGTAACTGATGGACTTTTCAGTGAAGCAACGAGCATGTACTTTGCCGATAACGTAGGTACGTGGCAATTCTCTCTAACTTCTGGAATTGGGTTGTCGGATTCACTCACCATTACAACAGGGCATGGAGCCATGGATTCGCTTGAAATCATTCCATCTGCATGGGACCTAACTGCTGATGAAATCATCTTCATGAACACCACAAGAATCGACATTCAAGGAAACAGACTACCTGTTTCCTTACCGTTAGCAAATTGGACCTTTGTGAGTGATGGCGCTGTAAACGTCACATTCAATCACCCAGTACAATGGATTCCAACTGGTCTCGGCGGTCGAGTGATTACTGCTCAGTATGAATCCATATCTGCGTCAATTACAGTCAATGTCACAAAGGGTGCAATGACTGGTATGGCACTAATTGTTGAATCAACTGATGCGAATGATCAATCCTACACTTTAACCGCTGATGATACTCTACAAGTGAAAGCAAAGGCAACAGATGCGAAAGGTAATCGATGGACAATCGATGTAAATTGGAGCATCGCTCATCCGAGTTGGACTGACCAATCTGTTTTGTTGTACACGCTGTCTGATGAGACCGAATTCATGCCTCAATTGGCCTCTGAAATACCATACGTGATCTATGCGGAATACACCTTTGAAGGCGTTGTGTTTAGTGAATCAGTATCTGCAACTGTCACAGAGGGTATCTTGCAGATATTTACCATGAATTCGATTACATCTACGGGTGATTCGGGAACATCATACAATATCAGTGCTGATCATTACGTGGATTTCTCTGTAAGTCTGAGCGATGGGGATTTGAATGCTCTTGACTCTTCAAGACTTACTTGGTTATTCGAAGATTTGAATTCCGGTTCTGTTATCGACATGACTTCAACGTTCGAAGCTGATGCTTATCATTGGGAAGCAACCACTGTGGGATCCTACAGAATTACTGGATACGTTGTTAATGCAGATGGATTCAATTACTCAAAGCAAGTTGACATTTCAGTGTATCATGGTATTGCCGTCTCCCTTGATCACGCTCTTGATACTCTGAGCGAAGACGCTGGGGAATCGATTGACATTGTGATTACTGGTACAGATGATGATGGTAACACCTTCGCACAGGACGTTGAATGGACTGAAGATGGAACAACTTCTTCTCGAATTGTCCCTCGTGCTGATATTGGTGCTTACACTTACCAAGCATCCGTTGCTGGTGAACATGTTATGGTGTATTCAACGCCGACTGCAACAAACACGTTTGAACTTTCAATACAACCGCAAATGGTCGTTGCATATCTTGACGTTGTCTTATCTGCGACAACTGTAGACCAGCAAGCATCGATTGATGTAACAGTTGAAGCAAAGGACATGTTCTACAATCCTATACCTGTGCCAAGCAGCGCACGTGTTGATTCAACTGGCCGTGGAACTGTCAAAGAACTTGGACCTGGTCAATGGAGAGTCACAACACTTGATAGTGGCCCTCAAACAATCACAGTTACAGCAGGACAAGTCAGTGAAGATGTTGAAATCGAGGTTACTGGAACCTTTGGTGGATTCTTTGCAGCAGGTGGCGCTTTGTACTATGTAGGAGCCGTTCTGATTGGTTTGATCGCCGTTGTTCTACTTGTTCTCTTAGTCATGGCTCTCCGTTCTGGAAGAGGTGATGATGATTGGGATGATGACTACGACGAAGACGAAGAAGACTCCACCCCAACAGCACGTGGTCCGAGTGGCCCGGCTCCTGGAAAAGGCCCGAGCGGTCCTGCACCTGGAACTGGTCCGAGTGGGCCTGCTCCTGGAACTGGTCCAAGTGGCCCAGGACCATCGAGTCCTCCGCCAGAAGCTGAAGAAAAAGAAGATACAAGTTGGATGGTTGAACATCGAGTTGATGACGACGGAACCGAGTGGGCTCAAAATGAAGATGAGACATGGTATTATCGAGAACCCGGTCAAACCGATTGGGTTGTTTGGGAAGATTAGGTGATTCGATGAGTTCAAAACAGTCTGCATTGCTTTTGTGCATTCTGTTGATGTTCGTTCCATTTGCGAGTCTTCCTGTTGCAGCAGCAGGTCCTGCCGCACAAGTTGTTATCACAACGCCTTCAACTTCCATATCTTCGGATGGTGTTCTACAATTGGATGCCACCATCTATGATGCATTGAACAACGTTGTTGAAGGCGAGATTATGTGGTCATCGACAAATGGTACTGTTGAAGCAGGTGGCCTCTTTTTCCCATGGTCAGCAGGTCAAGTAACTCTTCGTGCAGAACATGCCGGATTCAACGATACTGTTGTTGTGACCGTTGAAGCTGGTTGGGGACAGTCAATTGAAATCAATACGGCAAATTCGCCACAAGCTAAACAGCCATATCAACTCCAAGCAAACCTACTGGATTCCCATGGGAATCCTCGAACAGGACAAGGTGTTGTATGGAGCGTTGATGGGGAATATGTTGGTCAAGGACAGCCCCTATGGACCCCTCCAACACTCGGGCTCTACGAAGTAGTTGCTCGTTTCGATCAAATGGAACAGCAGGTGATAATGGAAGCCATTGCAGGAGATCCATACGAATTTATTTTTGAAGAGAATCTTGTGATTCGAAGTGGATTCGGCGTTCTACTCAGCCCATCATTGGTTGACTCATTTGGTCAAGAGATGAATGATACTCTTGCAGGAATGAAAGCTTGGACTGCAGAGAATGGCAGCATTACAACTGAAGGCTTCTTCTTCGCAACTGCCCCTGGAATTTGGAACATCAGTGTCCGTGCAGGGTCTGTATTTGGTAACGGAACCATTCGTGTCATTCCTGCTGATGCTGCAATTGTATCCATTCAAATTGTACCTGATCAAGAATCATATCAATCTGGAGAAGTGTATCGTTTAGATGCAGTTCGTACCGATTCATCGGGTTATACTTCTCCAGTTCCTGTTCCAATTGGAAACTGGAGCGTCGGTAACGGAGCCGTAGCCCAGGTTGGTGATGAAGTGCACTGGACTCCTGGAAAGGTCGGATCGTTTACAATGGAAGTTGTTGATTCAGATGTCGCTGCTTCAAAGGAAGTAACGGTCAATCATGGTGCTGCAGTATCCACACAACTTGTGGCAAGTTTACCTCGATTATCTGCTGGGTCTCAAGTGGCTTTGGTCCATGAAGCAACTGATGCATTTGGAAATGTATGGCAGGTGAATGGGACGCTCAACAAGACGAGTAATGATCAATCAACTGCGGAAATTTTCTCTTCTTACGCTACATTTACTCCTAAATTGACGGAAACTATTCGCTTTTCAGCGACATATTTCGATAATTCAACAGGTGTTTTACATCAATGTGATTATCAAGAAATGGTTGAACCAGGTCGATTGGCATTTATCCTTCTACCAGAATCAGGAACCGAAATTCCTGCTGATTCCTATCTACAATTTAATCCCGTATTTACTGATTCATATGGTAACACAATCTCATTTGTTGCTGTCAATTGGACCATCGATGGCGTTGATGCAACACTCGATTTACTCATGTCAAATGGTAAATGGTATCCTACTCAGGTTGGTGAACATGAAATCCGAGCAAATGCTGATGGCGTATTTGCTGCTGTCCGCATCAATGTCGTGACAGGTTCTGAGAATACACTGGCAACAGATGCTGGAGAATCTATGACGATCAAAGTTGGCGTTCCAAGTGATCTATACGTAGAGATTGTTGACGTACACGGAAACGTAGCTCCAGCAGAATCGGTTGAGCTTATGGAATCTGGATTTGTTTCAATCGAACCTTCTGCCACAGGACGTGGTTATTGGCAACTCGATGGAGTGACTTCTGGAATGTATGAGATTGAACTCCAACAAGGAAATGCTTCGATTGTTCTTCCACTGTCAATTCTCCCCGGCGACCCAGTTCGTGTTCTCACATCCGTAAGTAACGAATCATTGAGCCAGGGCGAAGTCACGTTGCTCATGGTTTGGGCAGAGGACAGCCAAGGAAATCGAGTCGAAGTTGTTCCAGAGCAAACCAGCATTACATGTTCATCTGGAAAATCCAGTCACGTGAAATCAGATACATGGGAAATTGAACTCGAAGAAGCAGGTACTGATCGCTCCTGTACTGTCGCATGGAGCGGTCTAATCTCTCAGCAATTTTTCGATGTGGAATCTGTGCTTTTGGGTGGTGCTCTTGGATCAACAAATACGGCGATGTCCATTGGTCTTGTCTTCTTATTGATGATTTTTGCAGTACTCATCGTTTTGATTCGTCGAGGTCATTCCAAGGAAGAAGAGTGGGATGGATACGATGACGAATTCGAGTATGAGGATGATGAAGAAGATGCTGCTGCTGCTCCTGAATCGAATGTCTCAGCAGAAACTGAATCAAAGACGCCTCAACCCAAGGTCTCCACAGACGCAGCCCCAGAAATTGAGGATTCTCTGAGAGAAGAACTTGCAGTCAAGGCGACACAAATTGGCGTTATGCAAGCAGCACCTGGGACCAATCAAGGAGAAACAGGATGGTATGTGGATGCAAGCACTGAATTGCAACAATGGGACGTTGGTTCCGATGGTTCTTGGTCACGCCTCCAGTGAATTAATATCGCTTTTGTGGTGCTTTTATGGGGATTGAAGAACATCGTGATTGGGACTCAGTCGACTATACTTCTCTTCTAAATGGGGGCCTTTTCCCACCAGATTTCATGTGGGGTGTTGCTACTGCTTCTCATCAAATCGAAGGTGGAAATACCAACAATTGGTCTGCATTTGAACCCCGCTCAAAGAGTGGTCAACTTAGCGGTGATGCATGCGATCATTGGAATCGAAAACAAGAAGACATTCAGTTGATTAAAGACTTGAATGTTTCACACTACAGGTTCTCAATAGAATGGAGCCGTATTGAGCCTCAACAGGGGGTTTGGGATGAAGATGCAATTCGATGGTACTCTGACCTTGTTGACCAACTTCTAGCAAAAGGCATTCAGCCTATGGCCACGCTCCATCATTTCACTCACCCTCTTTGGTGGGATGATAAAGGCGGTTTTGAACAAGAGAACAATGTCGAAGATTGGATTCGTTTCTCGAAGAAAATGTTTGGCGTCTTGAGCGACCGAGTGGATTGGTGGTGCACCATCAACGAACCAGCTGTGTTTGCATCGATGGGATATGTTCTCGGTGAGTTTCCTCCAGGCGAACGTTCCTTCAAGAAGACGAGAATTGTCTCAACGAATCTCATGATTGCTCACGCACGTTGTTATCATGCACTGAAATCCATGGAGCATGGGGCACGTGCCCAAATTGGACTGGTAAAGAACATCAATCTCTTCGACCCATACCGACGCTGGAATCCGTTACATCGATTCCAAGCACGTTTACTGGATGGAATGTTCAACCTATGTTGGATAAAAGGTTTGATGACAGGACGATTCAAGGCTCCTTCAGCCATTCGATCAAAGAAGATTCCTGGTCTGAAAGGGAGCAGTGATTTCATTGGTGTCAATTACTACACGCATCTTCTTGCTACTCCATTCATGCCAACAAAGGTGGATATTGACCCCTTGATTCGTCCATGGGAAGAACGTACTGATTTCAGGTATCCAATGTATGCGGAGGGCTTACGGCGAGCTTTTGACATGGTCTCATGCCTGAATCTTCCAATTATTGTGACTGAAAATGGAGTTGCTGATGATGATGATGATATGCGCCCAGAACACATCAGACGTCATTTGCAGATTACTGGAGAAGCGATTGCTGATGGTATGGACATTCGTGGATTCTATCATTGGAGTCTTATGGATAACTTCGAATGGGCTGAAGGATATGACCAACGATTCGGACTTTATCATGTCGATTTTGAAACGAAACAACGGACGCTAAAAGAGAGTGGTGCGTTATACTCAAAGATTGTCAAAAAGCATCGTATGCCCCAAGTTGTCATCTTAGCAGGTGGTTTAGGCACTCGGCTTGGAGAACTGACAGAACAAATGCCCAAATCATTGATCGAGGTGTCTGGAAAACCTATTCTTTCTCATATTCTTGACTGGGCTGGACAGCAAGGTTGCATGGAAGCATTGATTCTAACAGGACACTTAGGTGAACAATTCAATGGATTTCGACACGAAGGAATGGCTCTAACATTCTATCAGGAACCAGAACCTCTCGGAACTGGTGGTGCGCTGTGGAATGCTCGACATCTTCTTCAGGACAAGTTTATCTTACTCTGGGGTGATGATTTCCATCCAATCGATTATGCTGCAATCGTTGCTCACCACGAACGGACATCCTCTCCATTGACACTTACAGTGACAACTGAACACAGTGAGATGAATCTTCTCCATGTAGATGGGAGAATTTCACAATACGATAAAAGCGGAACTCCTCCTTCAGAATTCAATGGATATGAATCAGGGACCAGTGTCGTAGAGAAATCCGTTCTTCTCGAACATGGGAAAGAGGGAAAATGGAGTTGGGAAGAAACAGTCTATCCCCGAATGTCAATGAAAGCCAATGCGTATATTGACAATACCAAGTTCTGGGACATGGGTACACCTGAGCGTCTGGAACGATTAGAAGAATTCCTTAACAAAACCAGCCTCTGATGCTTGCACAGGGATTGCTTCTGGCAAGATTTCTTCATGCTCAACAAGCACGAGGATCATCCCTCCAAATCCACCGCCCATCATCCGTGCGCCGAGAACTCCAGGGGTGTTCTGAAGTGCTGTAACTTGTTGATCTACTTCTTCCAAACTCACTCCAATGGTACGTAATGATTCGTGAGATGCATTGAGAAGCAATCCCAATTCAACGGAAGAGGCTTCAATTGCATTCATAACGCGTTCATTCTCCTCACCGACATGTATGTTCTTGGTCTGTTCATCGGCAGATGTCCGATAGTCAACTTCTCCCAATCTTCTATGAATTCCAGAATCAATAAGTTTGAACACATGTGATTCAGATAAAAGGTAAAGTTTGGTTGTATGGTTTGTGAAATCGATCAAGACTGCATGGTTTGGTTTGGAATACATCATTGCCATTTGGTCGAGCAAGCCGCACTTCGTCCCGAGCACGACATGTTCGATTCGTTGTGCTTCACGACATGCTCGGAACGCATCAATGTCTTTGTTAACGCACAGAACGATCGCCAAACACAGGGCAGCAGAAGAAGACATTCCAGCTCCGATGGGAATCTCGCTTGTTACGGTTAGTTGAGCCGGCCATCCATTAGCCTCTTTCCAAAGAGAAATAACCGTACTTTCACCTTCAAATCCTTCTTTTATCGCTGTTGCTTTCAACGTAAGGCGTTGAGGTGCTGCAAATGCAAAAGAGAGCCCTCCTGCGTAATCTGTATGTTCACCAATGATGTTGATACGTGCAGGAATTGAAGCAATTCGATGCATTTTCTTACCGCCTCAATCAATGCGGTCTAAATCGAACCAAACGGGGTAATGGTCTGAAACGTTCGAACCTGACATATCCCTGTCAACACCCCAGCGGCCAAAGAATCGTCCATCGATATCCCCGGTCATGACAACTCGATCATATGCACAGTGGCTGCTTGAGGAATACGCAGTGTCTGCAGAATCTGGTACGACCCACAAGTATTGTGGTTGGCGTAGGGAAAGTTGATTCAATTCATATGTTGATGCATAACTACAGTCTGCATTGAAATCTCCAAGTAAAATGATGTGCTCTTGCGTACGGTTCTCCAAATATGTTTCAACAACATCATGCAACGCTGAGGTTTCATTCACTGCTTCAGCAGGCTTGGTATGGACTGTGATAAAAGTCATATTTTCAGTGATGGTGTTGTTGAGATTCATCATTCCAAAGTTTGCAATGAAGGGTTCACGCTGGAAGGAATCATCCGCTGAATCATTGTGTAGCCATGATTCAATTGGAACAAAGACAGACTCACGATAATAAAATGCATATTGTTCCTGACTTCCACTATCGTCTTCTTGAAGTCCAGAACGTTCACTCAGAACCATTGCGTAGGTTTCGTTTCCGTATTGGTTGATGGCATCCAAAAAATCATAGGGTACAGTTGAATCAATGTCCTTGATTTCTTGTACAACAACCATGTCGAAACGATGAACTATTTCGACTAATTCTGCGACAACCTCTGCCTTCCCCATCTTTGTTTCTCCGAATACTTTGATGTTGAACGTTGCAATACGGGCGACATCTTCTCGGGACAATGATTCAGTACGCGCGTCTGTTCCATTGTCCTCTTGTTCGGATTCGATTTCGACGATGACTGTTCGCCATAATGGGCTCTCATCTTGTTGAACCAAGAGTTGGATTGTGATTGGAAACAGCAGCAATAGGGTGACTAACATGACCCCCTGAAGTGCTCCATCGAAACGACCCATAATAAGAGGAAACAATTCTACATTATCAATATACAGCCCTTCATCAGCAGAATCCATAGGTTCTTGACGCGGATGATTCTGGCGACACCATGGCAGAAGAGATCACTCCCGAACAAGCACAAGAAATCGTTTCAATGCTTACCCAAGGAGGGGCCATGGAATCCATCAACACCTCCCTTGCACTTGGAATTCTTCCGCTTGTCGAATCCATAGGAGATTATGATCTCCTCGAGAGATTAGTCGAACATGCAGGTGTTGTTGCGAAAGACGATGTCGAGAAAGGATGGGCACGCTTTGAAATGTTGAAGCGAAATCAAGGCTCAATCGATGATGTGGCTGAACTTGCGTTCAAATCAGAATCAATTGAAAACGGTGATGCTCTTGCTGCTGGAGTCCTTCACCATCACGCGCTCATGCTTCTCTCAATTGATGACATTGATGGCGCACAGACTTCTGTACGCCGCTCACTTACCTTGAGAGAGAAATTAGACGATAAGGAAGGAATCATCTTCGGATTGGCAGTACTCTCTCGCTGCTCACGAGCAAATGAGGATTGGGAGACTGCCATTATTCATGATACTCGAAGGCTAGAACTTGCTGTAAACAACCAAAATGATGTTCTCCAGATGGAAGCAATGGCGGATGTGGCGCATGCTCAAGCCAGCCTCGGCGAACTTGCAACCGCTTCTGAAATGTATCAAGAGAGTCTTGATATCGCCAAATCGATGGAACATCCTGCAGGCCATCTTGTTGCGAGTTGGGGATTGGCTGACCTTGCAGAAATAGAGACTCGCTTTGATGATGCACTTCTTCTTCTTTCAGATACAATGCATTTGTTTATGCAACTTGGAATCGAAACCCCTGCTCTCTTGAAGAAGCGGTTACACGCTCTTACGAACATTGAGAAATAGGTCAGATGAGCGTCGAACGGGTTATGTCCTTTGATTCAGTGGCAAGAACAGGTGAGACGTATGGAACATGATATTTTCTTCTCCATAAGTCAAACTCCTGACCATGAGGGGCACATTCCTTCTGAGCAGACGATGCTGAGAAACTACTTCCAACAACTCAAACTCGCTGATGAACTTGGCTTTGGTGTGGGCTGGATTGCGCAAGCTCACCTCTCTACTGAGACCCAGAAATCAAACAGCAAACCTGTTGTTCCACATTGGAAAGGCGAGGTTGGACTCTGTACGGACTTCCCACAACTGGCATTGGAATCGTTTGGACAGACCAGTTCGATCGAGATCGGTAGTGCAGTTGTTTCTATTCTTGCTTCGGGTGGGCCTATTGCCCAAGCCGAACGTATTGCCAATACGTTGACAATCCTAGGTGCTAAAGGCGACACGAGAAAACTTCATGTTGGATTTTCAGCAGGCCGATTTGAGTTCATGGCTCGGCCATATGGTATCGTTCCACGAACTCCAACCGAAGAAGCAGCTTGGCCAGCCTTGCGTGGTCAAATCTTCCTCGAAGCAAGTGAAATCTTTCTCAGACTACTCAGAGGCGATGTGATTCATTCCAACGACATTCGCTCAACGGTTCTTACTCGTGATAACTTCCGTAGTGATGAGGACTGGGAAAAGGTGCAAAACGCACATGGTTCATCAGATGATTCGATTGCTATCGATCGAAGATATGTATTCGAAGATATTCGAATCGTTCCCAACGAATTCGATCGTAATCAATTGGTGTTAGTTGCGGGAACACATGACCCTAAAGCGCAAGTATTTGTCAATAAATATCTTCCAGTACGTGTGTTTAACCTCTCCATCACCCAACCTGAGGTCATTGATGCAACGCATGATCGAATGCGTGAATGTTTCCATGCAGAAGGTGGTGAATGGAAGCGTTCGGATATGCCTCGTACCAGTTTTGTGTTCCTTAATGATGAGGAAGGATTGACTTCTGATGAGCAACGATTGGCGGCACAACATGAAGCAGAGATGTCTCTCAGCGCTTATTGGAATGCCCTTGAAGGAACAATTGATCCGACTAAGGTGCAAAATGCTGCGCAAAACGCGCTCATCGGAAATGTCGAAGATGTGGCTCAGCAGTTGGTCGAACGTTTTCATCCCCAAGACCGAGTCATGGCATGGTTCGACTTCTTCAATCACGATAGTGATCGTGTGTGCCGTAACATGCGTGCATACATGGAAAAGGTGGCGCCCCGAGTTGAAGAACTTCTCATGGATGGATGAATATGGGGATTCAACATCATTCACATTCCGCAGTAAAACCAGGGCAACCAGGCAGTGGATTGTTTCCTAATTCACCCCTCGGTGAACAGGTTGAAGGAATCCCAACTGGAAGGGATGTTGATTGGGAACCATTAGTGGACTATCGGCGCAATGGGGTTTCAGAAACAACGATTCATGGTGCAGTAGCTTGGGCTCACGGAGATGAAGTCATCCATTCTTTCGGTGGAAATGTCCTTTGTTATGGACGTTCAATGATGAAACCATTCATGCTCAAAGCGTTTGTTGAGGAACTCAAACCTTTCACTTGGGAACAAAAAGCGATCGCTGTCGCCAGCCATAATGGTGATACAGAGCACGTAGCCGCTGCCCAATCTCTCCTTTCGGAATCTGAATGGCCACTCATGCTGACTCCTTTGGATGTCCCTCTGATTCAATTTGGCCGTCAAGTGCGACGGCCTCGCCGATGGTATCACACCTGCTCAGGTGAGCATGCTGCTATTCTTCGAGGTTGCCGAGAAAAAGGATGGAACCGTGCTGGATATACGCTTCCAAATCATCCCGTTTTTGAAGCATACATGGAACAAATTCGCCGCTTCCTCGGGAGTGATTGGACACCATTGCGTATTGCAAAAGATGGCTGCGGTTTGCCAACGGTATCCAACACAGTTGCTGAATTAGCCCAAATTTACGCAGGTCTTGTGCGAGATAAAGATTCAGATTGGATTTGGGAAGCAATGGTACGGCATCCAGATCTTGTCGGTGGATTTAATCGTCTCGATTCAACCATTCTCAAAGCTGGTGAAGGTACTGTGATCGCTAAAGAAGGGGCAGATGGCTTACTCGGTCTTGCTATTGAGCATCCTGATTATCCCAAAGGACTTGGAATTGTTGTCAAGATTGCACACGGATGGAATGCTCAAGCAACATGGTATGTGGCCCGTGCTGTTCTTGGAGTTCTTGGAATCGATTTGCGTAATCCATACCCATTGCACCGTCAAAAAGCATTCATCGTTCCAGGGATTGTTCCCGAACAATATCACTCAGTTCTCGAAACAATCCCGACTTGGGATGAATGGGACCCTGACCAAGACCGCTGGATATACGACCCAGAGGTGAAAGGATGAATGTTCAGAATTTCATCGGTGGGGTATTTGTTGATGCTGATGACAATTCAACACTCGAGAATCTTGCTCCAGCAACGGGTCAACTGATCGGAACAATTCCCCGTTCCAAACAATCCGATGTCTATCGTGCAGTCGCAGCAGCACGTGTGGCCCAGCATGAATGGGCTGGTCTTACCCTTGAAGACAGAGCAGATTGGCTTGAGGCCATCGCTGATGCTCTCGAAAACCGAAGTGATGAACTTGCTAAAAGAGAGTCTCTCGATACAGGGAAACCCCTTTCACTTGCACAACGCGTAGATGCGAAACGTTCAGTGGAGAATTTCCGATTCTTTGCAGATTTTGCTCGAGAGCAAGAAGATATGGTGTTTGAGATGGATGATGCAACAAATATTGTCCATCGACGACCGGTAGGTATTGTTGGTTTGATTACACCATGGAATCTCCCTCTCTATCTCTTGAGCTGGAAAGTAGCGCCTGCTCTTCTCATGGGAAATGTCATCATAGCAAAGCCAAGTGAATTGACACCGTTAACAGCCCATCTTCTTGCAGAGGTTTGTCAAGACATCGGCCTTCCTGAAGGTGTCCTCAACATTGTCAATGGATACGGTCCAGAAGTGGGGCAAGAGATTCTCGAACATGAAGGAATCAAAGCGATATCATTCACTGGCGGAACTGCTACTGGACGGCATGTTGCATCGACTGCGGCGCCAATGTTCAAGAAATTATCACTTGAATTGGGTGGGAAAAACGCAACGATTATTCTTGATGATGCTGAAATGAATCAAGCAGTCCAAGGAGCAATTCGCGCAGGTTTTACTAATTCAGGACAGGTCTGCCTTTGTGGTTCAAGAATTCTCGTCCACGAATCAATTGCAGATGAATTTACACAACACCTTGTGGCTCAAGTCTCAGCAATGCGATGTGGTGATCCGAATCACCCCGAAACGCAGGTTGGCGCATTAATCAGCATCCCTCATGTGGAGAAGGTCGAATCCTACATCGACTTGGCAATTCAAGAAGGTGGTACTATCCTTACTGGTGGGACAAGGGCAATGACTGGCTCTCCAGGCCCAACTCCTGAAGGAGCCTTTCTCCGACCGACATTGATTTCGGGACTATCACATCTTTCAAGAACTGCTCGAGAAGAGATCTTTGGCCCAGTTGTGACCATCCATCGTTTCTCATCAGATGAAGAAGCAATCGAAATGGCGAACGCAACCGACTACGGCTTAGCAGGTTCAATTTGGACAGGCGATACAGAACGTGGCCATTCAATTGCTCAAAAAATTGATACTGGCATCATTTGGATCAATACATGGCTGCACCGTGATTTACGAACACCATTCGGTGGCGTGAAACACTCCGGTGTCGGTCGTGAAGGTGGCCAATGGAGCCTTGGATTCTTCTCAGAACCGCTCAATGTTTGCATCAAACACGATTAATTTCGTGGCGAGACTTTGAAACGTAGAAGGCAATCGGGAACATGAGGGAGACCTATGTCAATTCATGGAAAAGCAACCAAGGTAACAACGCATACCTTGCAAGAAATGAAGCGAGTCAAAGAACCAATCACAATGCTTACAGCGTACGATTATTCACTTGCTCGTCTTGTTGATGGAGCAGGTGTAGACGTCATCTTGGTCGGTGATTCTGCATCGAATGTAATGGCTGGACAAGTCACAACAGTGCCGATGACCCTCGACCACATGATTTACCACGCTCAATGTGTTCAACGAGCAGTTGATAGAGCCCTTATCGTCGTGGATATGCCATTTGGCTCCTATCAAGGAAACTCTCGACTTGCTCTTGATTCCGCAGTTCGTATCATGAAAGAAGCAGAGGGACATGCAGTCAAACTCGAGGGTGGTTCTGAAATTGTCGAATCGATTGAGCGTATTCTTACAGCAGGGATTCCAGTCATGGGCCATCTCGGATTAACGCCTCAAAGCATCTACAAGTTTGGAACGTATTCAGTTCGAGCTAAGGAAGATGAAGAGGCTGAGAAACTCATCGAAGATGCGAAATTATTGGAAAAAGCAGGTTGCTTCGCCATTGTTTTGGAAAAAATACCGAAGGATCTGGCTCAACGTGTTCAGCAAGAATTGAGCATTCCAGTCATTGGAATTGGTGCAGGTCCTCATTGTGATGGGCAAGTTCTTGTTCTGCATGATTTGCTTGGCATCACCATGGACTTCTCTCCACGATTCCTTCGCCGTTATCTCAATCTTGCGGAAGATATTGATACAGCAATTCGTTCGTATTGTGATGATGTTCGTTCAGGCGACTTCCCGAATGAATCTGAATCCTATACATCTTGATCAAATGTAGATGTAGGTGAGCACACTTCCTCCAAAGGCTCCTATGTTAACTGCAATAGCATGCCATAAGCCATATCGGAATGGTGGAAATTCAAATTGTAACCAGAATGAGCTCATCCATAACCAAGAGATTCCAGTCAAGAAAACACCACAATACAAGGATGATTGTTGGGGTAAAATCCAAACAAATGATAGCACAATTGCTACAGATAGAACCCCTGACGAATATTCCTTGGCACGATTCATTTCCTGACCAACCAGAAATTTGTAAATCAGCGGGGAGAATACGAGGTAAATCATAAAAGAACCGTGGATTGGATTTGGGAAAATATCAATCTTCGGCATTACCACAATTTGCCAAAACGATCCAAAAAGCATTCCAAGCATGAGCGGAGCCATCATGTGGCGAAGCATATCTTTGAAAATCTCACTTTCTGATACTGGAGTCGGAGTTTGTTCTAAATCAAGAACTGTTTCAATCTCTTCAGAGTCTGACCCGTTCTCGCCCGAAGCCTCTTCCCCCATGTGTCTTGCTCATACTTTCCTCGTTTGAGTCTTGGCATACGGCAGCGATGCATCCATATGACGGAACTCGTACCGAGCCTCATGGCGAAAGGTTCGATTGTAGCAGGCTGTATTGCCCCTCACCCACCTCACCTTGTGTATGCTGAAAACCCTCCTCAAAACGAACCTACATCTGAGGGTGGCTGGGAACAACTCCGTTGGGGTTATGAGCGCCTAAGGGAATCTCTTTCAAAAGTTGACCATGATGTTCTCGTCCTTCTCTCTCCTCATTGGCAAACATATGTTGGCACTCATTTCCTTGGTTTATCTCACTTTGAAGGATTGTCAGTTGATCCAGTATTTCCTAATTTGTTCAGATACGAATATAATTTGAACATCGATGTAGAGTTGAGTCAAGCGATTCATGACAAAGCCAGTAATTCTGGTCTTGCTGTAAAGATGATGAAGAACCCAGATTTCCGTGTGGACTATGGCACAATTACAACCGGTCACATGGTCAATCCAGCCTTTGACAAACCGTTAGTGGTCATCTCATCAAATCGTTCGACGGATTACTATTCTGTCGAGGTTATGCAAGAAATGATGATGGAACTCGGACGTGTCACTCGAGAAGCCATTGAAGAGAGTGGTAAGAAAGCGGTAATTCTCGCATCCAACTCCCTCTCGCATCGCCATTTTACCACCGAGACTGATGTTCCTGAGGACATGAGTAAAGAGCACATTGCAAGTCATGCAATGCACTTATGGGATATGCGAATAATCGATTATATTCGAACCGGACAAGCGCAACGAATTCTTGATGAAATGCCTGAATTTACTGAGCAAGCGATTGCTGAATCTGATGGAGGTGGCTTGACATGGCTTCTAAGTACGCTCTCTGTCCCGGACTATCCTGGTATTCTGCATGGCTATGGGACAATTATCGGAACGGGTAATGCAGTTGTCGAATGGCCATGTCATTCACATGAGGGGGGCTCACAATGAACGGTTCGATTGTTGGTTCTTATGTTGTACCAGTACATCCTCACCCACTTCTCGTTCCTGAAAAGAACGAGGGATGGGGGCGTATTCGAGCAGCCTTCGATGAAGCAAGGGATGCCATAAAAGAAAGCGGTGCTGATCTGCTTATCATCTACTCAACAACTTGGCCAAGCATCATTGGTCATCAAATTCAAGCCGACCCAAATCCTCAATGGACGCTTGTTGATCATGATTTCCACGACCTTGGGTCAATGGATTATTCATTCAACATCGATGCAGAATTCGCTGAAGCATGGAATGAAGCCAACCATAACCGTGGTTTGCAAAGCAGAACTGTAGCGTACCATGGCTTCCCAATTGACGTCGGTTCGGTTGTCGCTCTGAAACTTCTCAATCCAGATAATGCAATCCCTGCAGTCATTGTCTCATCGAATGTTTATGCGAACCGCTCTGAAACAACTGTCCTTGCAAAAGCCTGTCTGGATGTTATCCAGAAGACAGGACGCAAGGCTGTAGCAGTCACCGCAATGTCAATGTCAAATCGAATGTTTACAGAATTCATCGAACCTTCTGAAGATCGAATCCATTCGTTGAAGGATGATGAATGGAATCGTAAAGTCTTGGAATTCCTTGAAGAGGGACGGCTTGAGGATGTTGCTCAATTGTCTCGAACCATTCATCAACAAATCCGTGTTCAAAAAGTTGTGACGTTCAAACCAATGTGGTGGCTTTCTGCCATGAACGGTAATCGAAATAATCTCACAGGTCGCATACTTGCATACGAGGCGCTGCATGGTGCTGGTGGTGCTGTTGTCCAACTCGACCCCACCTCAACTGGAATGGGCGACAAGGAATACGATGAGGACGATGTTGAATATTACAAAGGGGAGCGAAATGTTCTCTCAGCAGATGAAGATGCAACGGTCTCTGAGGAATCGATTACACCCTCAACAGGTCCTGCATTATGGGAGCCTCCAGAAGGTAAAGGTGCAGTAAATAGTAAGGCAGCGCCCAAACCAGTCGGCATGTATCCACATGCTCGTCAAGTAGGAGATTTACTCTATCTCTCGGGCGTCGGGCCTCGTCAACCAGGAACGAATGCTATTCCTGGGGGGCCTATTCGTGATGACGAGGGAAATCCAGTAGAATATGATATCAAAGCTCAAACTCGAGCTGTCGTCGAAAATATTGCTCGAATTCTTGAGGAAGCTGGTTCTTCAATGGATAAGATTGTGGATGTGACTTCCTTTTTAGTGGACATGGATCGAGATTTTGCTGGCTACAACGAGGTTTGGGCTGAAACCCTTGGTCATTACGGTCCAACAAGGACCACCTTAGCAATCCGTGCATTGCCCACTCCAATCGCCGTTGAAATGAAAGTCATCGCCAAGATATAGTTTCTGGAATCCGGTAATTTGTATCGACAATTAATGCAAGTGAATATATCCTAAGTGCTCTTAGTCATGATATACGGCAATATACTGTCGGAATTCGGGAGATGGAAAGCGTGGCAACAACTCGTCCCAACTCTGCATCGATCGGCGCTCACGTCGATTCGTTGCTTGAAAAAGTCCCTGATCGAATCAAAAATACACTAACCAGAACAATCGGTCTTGCAGGAGTTGTTATCATCTCCCTCTCAGCAATGCTTCCTGGTATTTTCATCACACCTACCTTTGCGGCAGAAATCATGGGCCCGGGTATTTGGCTTGCTTTCCTTCTTGCAGCGTCAGTGGTTTTACCTGCTGCGATTTCAAAATCCGAACTGGCTTCAGGCATGCCTTCAAGCGGAGGTTCATACGTGTACATGGAACGAACATATGGGCCGCTTATCGGTACCATTAGTGGTCTTGGCCTCTGGACGTCTTTTCTATTAAAATCAGCTTTTGCGTTGATTGGATTCTCTGCATATTTTGTTGTTGTAACGACATACTTTGACATCGAAATGGACATTCTTGTTTTGTCGATGAGTGCGTTAGTCTTGATTACAATTGTAAACATACTCGGCGTAAAAAAGGTCAAGGCCATTCAAACGCCAGTCGTCATTACAACTGTAGCACTTCTGTTATTCATATGCGCAGGGGCGTTCTTTGTTGACGATTTTGATGCAAGTCGCCCTATCGATGGAGCGCTCAATGCATCGGTTTGGTCGCTTGCTGAGGCTGCAGCATTTGTTTTCGTTGCTTATGCTGGCGTTACGAAAGTTGCAGCAATTGGAGGTGAGGTTAAAGATCCAGAAAAGAATTTACCAGCCGGAATCTTGCTTTCTCTTTTGATTGCAACAGTCTTGTATTCTGCAATAGCCTTCCTCATGATGGCAGCAATTCCTGGGGAATGGTGGCTCGACTCGAGCGGAGAGGTCGTCGAGAATCCAATCTTCATATTCGCAGAAGAAGTTGCTGGGACGAAGTTTGGTATTTTTGCAGCCATTGTATCGGTTCTTACAATGATTTCAATGGCCCTTGCCGGAATACTAGCAGCATCACGCTTCCTCTTTGCAATGTCCCGTGATAATCTACTGCCTCAAGCCCTCGAAGAAGTCAATGTGAGATTCGAAACACCTCATTTCCCAATTCTCATCACAGGAGTTGCAATGGCTCTTGCGATTTTGTTTGTGCCTCTGGCAGACGTAGTAAAGGTCGCATCAGGATTTAAAATCATGATTTTCATTATGATCAACACCTGTGTTGTCATCTTGCGTCAAACCAGTACAGAACATGATTGGAATCCTAGTTACAAAGGTCCGTTGTATCCATACATGCAAATGTGGGGTGTTGTCGCAGGAGCGTTCCTTCTAACATTCATTGGACAGAAAGCCTTCATTGGAGGCGGTGTGGCAATTCTTGTGGGTTCTTTGACGTACTATCTGTATGGGATAAAGCACGCATCAGTTTCTGACACTCCTCTCAGCACGTTCAAGAATCAATTCAAATTTGCTACCAAATCAGAACACGAAAAGAGACTTTCCGTATTCCATGCAGCAGATTTTGGAGGTAAAAATCATTTGACATGTCGTGAATTCCAAAATGCACTCGCTGCACTTGGATTCAACTATACTTCTGACGAATCAAGAACGATTTTCCACAATGCAGACGCTGATGAAAATGGATTCATTGATATCGATGAATTCTTCAACATGTTCGAAGTAGTCGAAGAGGAATGAACAATCGTTCTTTCTTATTGAAAGGGGTGCTGATTAGCCACGTTCGTAAGAATCCGCTGCCTTTTTTCCAGCATCAACGAACAAAGAAGGGATGAACCCATGAATGATCAGTTGTAGTGTGCTTAATCCATATCGAAACGAGAGCGAGAAAGCCCTTTTCATATGAGAAAGGTAGGTCATATTGACATCTTGTAAGTGTCCCATAAGTCTCTCCATCGGTATTCGTGTATTGATGTTATCCATCAAAACAGCCATTACGGACCTTGTGATGATTTTGGCCAACAGACGCATCAGATACTTCTCAAGCGGCCGCCATCGACTGGAAGAGAAACTCCTCGTATTGCTCCGGCAGCTGGACTTGAAAGGAAAGCGATGACAGATGCTGTTTCGAGCGGATTGATCAACCTTTCAATAGGTACTTGGCTCATCCAACCTTCATGGATAGAGTCAAGTGATTTTCCAGTTCTATCATGGATTGATTGTGCTAAACTTCCAAGTCGCTCAGTATCAGTGAAACCTGGTAAAACATTGTTGATTGTGATGCAAGGAGCAAGTTCTCTTGATAGTGATTTTGCCCATGAAGCCATTGCTCCTCGAAGTGTATTGGATACCCCAAGGTTAGGAATAGGTTCTCTTACGCTCGTCGATACAATTTGGATGATTCGTCCGTATCCTTCTGCTTCCATGGTGGGAGCAAGGAGTTGAACAAGCGTATGGGCAGCATGCAAGTGTCTGCCGAATGGTTGGGTGAGCTCCTCGACTGTGCTGTTTAGCAGCGGTCCTCCAGGAGGGCCAGCAGCATTGTTAACAAGAATATGAATTGGATTTCCTTCGAGTATTGCATTAATTTTACTCGAGATTCCATTTGTATCTTCTAAGTCCATTACAAGTGATTGATGGTTTCCGCTACCGAGGGTTTGAAGTTCTTCAACAAGGCGATTGAGTTGATCTTGATTACGTGCAGATGCAATGACGTTTGCGCCTGCAGCTGCCATAATGCGTGCAGTTGAAGCACCAATTCCTCGACTTGCCCCGCAAATTAAGGCTGTTTTCCCAGCAAGAGCGTTTGAGGCGAGCACTGCATCAGCACCGAGGAGGTCCATGACTCGCCGAGGGTATTGCTGGTCTTAGTGGTTCTTGAATTACAACCAGTCGAGAATTGTATCTTGTTGTACGAGCCAATCATCACTTGCAGCATCGATTATGCTGTAGTGATCGCCGGGAAGCCATACCTTTTGCACGTGAGATCCTTTTGCTTCCATGATTCGAGCATAGGTTTCACTTTGTTCCAGCGGAACATCCTCATCCTTCTCTCCATGAAGAAGAAGAACAGGTGATTTTGGAGGTAAATCAACGGGATTAAGACGTCGCCAAACCTCTTCATTGCTGTATGGTTCACAACCAATCCAGCGACGGATTGCATCACCATCATCGCTGAGTTTCGAGTCATCTGCACCAAATAGATCAGTAATCGGTGCTTGAGCAATAGCAAGCCATGGCTTTCGTTCGGCTTTACTGGCCATTAGCAACGCAAGGTGTCCTCCCGCAGAATGGCCCATGACCATGCTGCGTGTGATATCGATTCCTGGTAAGAGTGCGAGTTGACCCCAAGCACGAAGAACATCGGAAATGGTGTCCATCCATACGCCTTCATCTCCATTTTCCCATCGTTTGAATTCGATGTTCCAAGCAGCAACTCCTGCATCACTGAGAGCGTTAGCAATCGGTTGCATTAATTCAAAAGTGTATTCTTTCTTCCAAAATCCACCATGAATGAGCATGATGCATGGGACGCCGTGATCGTTTTGGAACGGTGATGGTTCATCGGGCATATGCAAATCAGCAAATTGCCACGGTTCCGCACCCCATTGCATTCGGTCAACAGGCATCTTGGTCAACTCAGGGTGTAACTCGATGCCTGTCACGTGGGAACAAGACTGTTTCTCGAACATTTCTTGAACCGGTCAATGCCATTAGAAGTCGTGCAACTCCAAGCCCCCAGCCAGCGTGTGGCGGTGCTCCGAATCTGAAACCGTCTGTGTAGAATGCAAAGTCCTCTGGATTGAGTCCCTTGGAACGTAGGTTCTCTTCTAGAATTTCGACGTTATGTTCTCTTTGGCCACCACTGGTCATCTCATCTCGACCGTAATTTAGGTCAAACCCTCGACTCAGTTGTTCGCCAGTAACGCCTACTTCACCAGGAATGTGATGAATGTAGAATGGCTTCATTTCCATAGGCCATCGCGGGAGGAAGTGGAATCCTGGATACTTTGCTGCAATGATATCACAATGCGAGGAATCAATATCATCTCCCCATGTAATGTCTTCGCCAGCATCTTGAATCATCTTGATCGCATCACAGTATTCAATACGTGGGAATGGAACTGTTGGTACGTCTACAGTGATTGGCTCATCGCCTTGACTTTCTCTGAAAGCGTTGATGGTGTCAATTTGCTCTTGATCGTTATCTGCTACAGTCTTCCAAATGTGATGGATCATGCGTTCTTGAACGCCCATGACGTCGTCATCATTCATCCAAGCTGCTTCGATATCGAACGAAATGAATTCATTCAAGTGTCGGTAAGTGTCGTGATTTTCCGCACGGAAAGCAGGTCCAATTTCAAACACACGTTCCATTCCTCCAAGGATGGTAAGTTGCTTGTACAACTGGGGGCTCTGAGAAAGGAAAGCAGGAGTATCGAAATACATCATCGGGAACAAGTTGGTTCCGCCTTCAGAAGCAGATGCGATGATTTTAGGAGTGTTGATCTCTTTGAAACCTTCAGTAATCAGGTGTTCTCGACCGTATTGCAGTACTTTGGAACGAAGTGTAAACATGGCATTCACATGGGCACGGCGCAAATCAAGGAAGCGGTTGTCGAGACGTGTGTCGAGGCCAATTGTCACAGAGTCTGTGATCCCAAGTGGAAGTGGAGCGTTTGCTCGTGTCAATACAACGACATCGGATGCTACAATTTCATAGGCAGGAGGCGGGGGTGTTTCTCCTTCCTTCAACTTTGGCGGTCGCTTTTGAGCAACTGTTCCTGTAAATTGTAGAGTTGATTCTCGAGTCATACGCTGGACTGTATCGAGTTTTTCATCTCCGATAATGTCTCCTTTAAGGAACACTTGTGAGGTACCTGTACCGTCTCTCATATCAACGAAACAGATGGCTCCTTTACCTCTGTTCGCTTCCATGAATCCTGCGACTGTGACTTCTTGGCCAACGAGTTCTGCACCATTTTGTTGAATTTCAGAGAGTGTATGTGTCCGATATGCGGTGGGGTGCCAGTCAGCCATGTGAATTCCTACATGGTACCGTACAAATAAGAATCGCTGTAAATCCATGCTTATTTTAATAGGCAAACCTTTGATAATGAGTACAGAAGCGCAGAACCATGCAACAAGACATCTTCACTTCCGAGTCTGTGACCAGTGGTCACCCAGATAAGTTGTGCGATGCCATATCCGACGCCATCGTTGACGCATGTCTTGCGTTGGATTCAAATGCTCGTGTGGCAGTTGAAACTTGTGTAAAAGGTATGGACGATAAAAGCGTAATTATCCTGGCGGGGGAAGTCTCTTTAGACGCTCCTGCTCCAAATTACGAAACGATAGCTCGACAAGCAGCGGCGAACATCGGGTACAACTCTCATGACATCGGAATGGACGCAACCAATCCCGATTTGTGTGATGTTTTGGTCTATGTCACAACTCAATCAGCATACATTAACCAAGGTGTTGACCGACAAACACTTGATTCTCAAGGGGCGGGCGATCAAGGTCTTATGTTTGGTTTTGCCTGTACCGAAACAGAGCAATATGAAGAATTGAAAGGACGCTATTTCCCTCTCTCTGCTGCATTATCACAACGACTTTCTCGACGACTCACAACAGTACGTGAAGAAAACATTCTTCCCTGGGCTCGACCCGATGGAAAATCACAAGTTTCAGTAGCATACAACGACCAAGGAGAGATTATTGGAGTTGATACGGTCATTGTTGCAATTCAACACGACAAGCATCTGAAAGACCAATTCGAAGGTTCAGTTGAACAAGAACTTGAACACGTCCGTGAACAAATCAAAAAGCACGTCGTTGAATACGCAATTCCTTCCGAACTTCTTACTTCTGAATACACACTCATTGTCAACGGAACTGGTCGTTTCGCAGACCCAGGCGGTCCATACGCTGATGCAGGATTGACTGGAAGAAAGATCATTGTCGATACCTACGGTGGAATGGGACGGCATGGTGGAGGTGCATTCAGTGGTAAAGACCCTTCAAAGGTTGATCGAAGCGCTGCATACGCAGCACGATGGGCTGCAAAACATGTTGTTGCAGCAGGTTTAGCATCACGATTTGAGATTCAACTTGCTTACGTTATCGGAGTTGCCAAACCTGTGAGCCTCATGGTCGATTCCTTCGGTACTGGTAAGGTTTCAGATTCAGAATTAGCACACAGAGTTCAAGAAACATTTGATTTCAGACCTGCGGCCATCGCAAAAGATTTGGATTTACTACGTCCGATTTACAAAGCAACTGCTGCAGGCGGCCACTTTGGCCGCCATGCAACGGATGATGGCCATTTCCCTTGGGAACGTCTTGATGCTTCCCGGATAGAAAAACTCGGTAATTTCTGAGGATTTTTAACGCCCAGTAGCCGATTCGCTCAAGTGCTAAAGGCGCCTCGCTTGAAACGGTCCCATGTCGAAAACTCACTCACGTGCCGTAGTTTTGGTCCTTTTGATGCTAGCAGCGAGTGCCTCTCCTCTCGCCTTTACAGCAAAAGCAGATCCAACAATCGTGCTTTCTGTTGACGCACCGCACATGATTATGATTCCAGGTGAATCTGCTAATCTCTCCCTTGTAATCGAAAATAATGGGTCATCGATTGAGTCCTATTCGGTTGAATCCTCGACAATGGGTCTCTCAAATGTTTGGTCTGCAACCCCAACCGCTGCAACCGTTTCCAATGTTGTTCCCACGTACAATGCAACTACGACCATTGTAGTCCAACTCTCTGAATCGGCAACACCTTCCGATAATGGAATGTTCACGCTATTCGTTAACGAATCCGATGGAGTTGCATCATCGAGTATTGACGTATATGTCTCAGTGGCAATTGTTTACCATCCTTCGATTGATACGAGCGGTGTTGGCAATAACGGCTTACTGGCTCTTCAGCCAGGCCAATCAGTCGATTTGCAATTGCCTGTCGAAAATCTTGGTTCCGTGACTGATTCCTTCCTTCTAAGCGTTCAAGATGAGCCTGATTTATCAGGATGGTGGACAAATTATACTTCCAATAATTCGGGTTCCAATACAACATCCTCAATCCCTTCATGGTCTACGTCAGTCAGTGATGTTTTGATGTTCGGAAATTCATATACAGCTCAGAATGGTTTATCTTCAATGGTTGAAGAAATGCTGAGAAGTGCTGGTAGTCCGAGCAATACATCCGACTTCACTACAGGTGGTCAAACCCTTGCTGGGCATTGGTCAGACGTGAACAGTTCGGGCAGTGCTCAGAACCTTTCTCTCGCATCAGGAGTTTGGGATACGGTCGTTCTTCAAGACCAATCTCAAACCCCTGGATTTTACCGTTCAAATTCCAACTGGATTGCGAGTAAAAATGGAAGTGTCCTTTTGGCAGATCGTGTGGATACCGAAGGCGGTTCAACCTTGCTGATGATGACTTGGGGCTACAGGAGTGGCGATGCATTGAATCCAACTCTGTTCTCAAATTACACTGTTATGCAAGACAGACTTGAAGAAGGGTACATCGATTACAGAGACAATATCTCTTCTCAAACCTCTGCTGATGTCTACATCGCACCAGTTGGATTAGCCTTCAAACACATTCATGATTCAATTATATCATCTGGTGGAAATCCACAGTCGCCGACCTCAACATTTTATGGCCTGTACTCAAATGACGGAAGCCATCCTTCGACATCGGGTTCATACCTTGCTGCATGTGTACTGTTTTCGGCTCTGACAGGTGATTCTCCAGTTGGGTTAACAGATAACACGACAATGGACGCAGCATTGCGACTCACCTTACAACAAACAGCTGCTGAAGTTGTGTTCAATGGCTCATCTGAGTACGATTATCCTTGGGAAACATCAGGTGCAATCCAACCAATGAACCAACATTCTGCATTCCCACCTGGTTGGGAAGTTCGATGGCTTGATGACCAAATTGAGGATTTGTCTGCTCAAAATCAAGAATTGTCCACATTGCGAATCACAATACCATCTGATGCACTACCAGGCACGACTGGTGTCCGGCTTCATGCAGGTTCGTTGATGGGTAATCTTTCCACATCAACTCTGATTGTTATCGATGTACAAGCAACGTATGAATTACAAGTAGATTTCTTGGAAAGCACAGACGATTTTATCCCTGGTGAACAAACAAACACCGAAGTCTCAATTACAAATCTTGGGACAACTGAATCAACATACGCACATACGTTATCTGTACTCAGTGGACCTTGCACAGTTTCATTGCTTGCAGCAGAAACAACGTTCGCAGTGGATGAAATCTCAACCATACCATTTGCAGTTGACGTGGGAAGCACAGCCAATGTTGGAGATGTATGTTCGATTAGAATGATCAATACACTCTCAGAAGATTCCTCAATATCGTTTGTTCGTGATTTCTCCTTTGAAGTGGATCGTAAGGTCAACTTCACCGTTCAAGGCCCATCTGGAGACATTCTCCTCACTCCTGAAATCGAAGATACTCTTGAAGTTCGAGTCTTTAATACTGGAAGCGAAACCGAAACCTTCTCATTGCAAATCGTTAGTAATGCTACATCTCATGTCACTCTAACTTTGGACACTGCTTCGTCAGTTACTGTTGCTTCAGGCCAATCCGCTACATGGACTCTGAGTGCCATAGCCGCTGCAGGATCTCTCGGACTCAATGAGCGAGTCGTATCAGTCACTCATGATTCACTTCAAACAGTAAACACAACCTTGCCCTTCGACGTTCAACCTATTTCAGAAATAGGATTGTCAGGTACCCTAGATGGTAGAATTGTTGTTCAACCTGGGCAATCGTCATCCATCGATATTGTCATCGAAAATACCGGTACCTCCAATGTTTCATTGAGCACCTTCACCATCTCTGGCTTGCCAGGAGGCGTGAGTGCCGAATTGAGCGACGTATCCTCCATCACACTCGCTTCGGGAGAATTGTATGTTGCTCAATTGAACATTACCGCTTCTGCAGCCCTCGATGCACGTTCAGATTCCTTAGTGATACGACTTTTATCTGATGCACCTGATTCATTACTTCCACTTGAGTTACAAGTCATCGACCGAAGTCTCGCTCAACTTAACGCAAACACAAATCAAGCAATTGCAGGCCCTTCTTCAATTACAAACGTCACGATTGAAGTAACGAACATCGGTACAATGCAAGATACATTCCTCCTTTCACTTGAATCCGGCGAATCATCAACATACTTCGAGCTCTCATTATCTCAAACATCAGTTGTTCTCGGTGTGGGCCAATCACAAACAGTAGTTCTCGGTGTCCGTGAATCTTCAACTGGTGCTCCTGAGACAGGTCTTCCAATCAACATACGAGTAACGTCTACACTTGACTCAGAGGCAACTGATTTCGTCATAATCACACTCTTTTCAATGGATGCTGGTGCGGATTTGACAATTCTCGTTAACGACGCCTCTTCGGTTGCAGGTGGTACGATTGAGGGGACAGTCTCAGTGACCAACACTGGCAACAGCGCAGATCAATTTTCAATAAGTTCAGTTGGATTATCATGCACTCTTACAGAATCTGTGACCCTTTCTCCGGGCTCATCTTCTTCACCACTTCCATGGACTTGTGATGTATCAGAGGATGCCTTAGCAGGAACGAATGCGTTTAGTTTCCGCGTTGTATCCTCTGCACGATCCAACTACGTGTACAATGAAGTGGCAACCTACACTGTCGAAGCCTCATGGGATTCTGCATCAGTCGTTTCAATTACAGTTGATGCGACATCACTTGACGTCCCTTACATGGGCGGTTCGTCTACTTCAGTGACTGTGACAAATCTCGCAAATATCGACATTACAGGACGCTTGACATTGCTTGGCGTAGGTGATGGAGTGTTCGATATTCAATGGAACAATACTGCTGGAGAAAAAACAGACTTGTTCACACTCAGCCCTGGTGCTTCTGAAATCTTTGTTGTACGCATCAATGCAATTTCAACACAGGCAACATCTGCTGAGTTGAAGGTTCGAGCACTGGTGCAGGTCGATGGAAGCAGCGTTGACGCAGAATCTCCAGTCATCGATGTGGATTTGGCTGGAAAGGCTCAACCTCCTGAGGGAATGACTCTCCTTGGAATTGAAATTGGTGGGGATACAACATTCAAGATTATGGCTGCAGGCTATGTATTGTTTGCCCTTGCATTGCTTTTCATTAAGTATAGGACGCCTTCTACAAGATCAACTTCTGATGAAGAAGAAGAGGAAGAAGAAGAGGAAGAGGAGAAAGAATATGCTTTGGGTCCGAATGAATGTCGAATGGATACAAATCGGCGAATCAGTTGCCCGTCATGTGAAGCAAGGCTTGCAGTCCCTGGTGGAAACGATCCACCATTCAGATTCACCTGTCCGACCTGTGAGTCGAGTATTCGTGTGGTAGAATATGGTTCAGCACCTAAATTCTGATTCAATTTCGCCGTTGAGCTAACAACAAAAATGCTGTGTGGCCGAAGGGACCATTTACAGGGCGCACACCACCTCTGCTTGCTTTACCCCATTGTCGCTCAATAATTTCTCCAGCCCATTCGACATGGAGACCCGCCTCTTCACAGGCAATCCATGCCTTCTCAAGTTGGCTCGTTACTGGGCAGTAACAAGAGATGCGTGCTCCTATCTTCAACAGCGGTGCAACTGCCTTTATCGCAGGCGGATGTTCGGGCAAGTCTAGAAGAATAGCATCCACTTGTTCTGAATGTTTTTGTATTTCTTCGACCACTTCTTCAATACGTCCATGAATGTGATTATGGTGTGGGAACTCAGTCATGCACTCTGAAAGTGTCTGTAAATTTTCTAATCCTACGCTAGCGTGTTCTTCTCGAGGCTCGACAGTGATCAGATGACCGCTTGGACCGATGACTCTGGCCAAATGCATAGAAAGACCGCCTGAGCCTAATCCCGCTTCGAGAACGACATCATCTGCACCAATACCATGGCGAGCAATAAGAACACCTGCATCTTTCGAACCGATTGTTTGCGCTCTTCGCTTCATTCCTGAAAGAAGTTCAGGTAATCTGGTAGGAAGGCGAAGAAGAATTTTCGATCCAACGTGTGTTTCTTCTCCATCTTTCAACTGAGAAAATTCTTTGAGTGGATTAACTACCCCTATGCCCTTGATTTTGATGGTATTATCGATCATGGTCACGATGTGAATCTTGCCATTTTCTTCCATTAGCGCAACCGATTCGGTGTCAGACATATCCATTCCCAGCGCTTGGAGAACATCAGTTTTTTCGATGGATGGCAAATCCAGAGCATACAGTATTTTCCATTTAGATGTATATTTTTCAATAATATGCAAAAGAGTGTACTGTGACAGGAGAGTAATAGGATTATATATGGTCTGTACCTCCGTAACAACATGAAACTCTCAATGCAAACAATGGCTCTGTCAATTGTAATAATATTTGTAGGAAGTGTATTAACTGGTTTTGTTACAAACCCTGCTGAAAAAGAACCACAAATCTTCGATGATGAATCGAATGTAAAAGCAGCTTCGTCTGCAACGAGTCCAGGTCACGTCGTTTTTGGACAATACATCTCTTCTGATAACTGCGGACACTGCTCGAAGACAGGCGGTGGATCCGATGCTCACCACGCAGTGAAACAACTCCATCCAGATGAATATGTATACATCACCTACATGTCGGCTTCCTACGGTGACACAGATACAAGCCGTGCAGGAAACGTTGCCCCATACAACTGGGCTTGGTCAACTGGAGGCGCTCCAGATGCATACTTTGGAGACCGAACCGATAAGAATCAAGGCGGCGCTTCAGCCAACTACGATACATACGACAATCTGTTCTCCTCCGGTGGAGGAATGCATCCAAGTGTCAATGATTACGGTATGACTGCTGCCATCAGTCAATCTGGAAACACCTATGATATCGATATCACGTACAAGTATACCGGATCAGGAAGCGCAGCAAACAACATGAAACTCTACGCAGCTCTTGTCGACAAAGACTGTACAGGATATTCATATTCCTCAGGAATCCCACACGGTTACAACTGCTGGATGGCTTGGCTAACCTCTGGTGATACCTACAAATCAAAGAGTTCAGGTTCTGGCAGTTCATTTGCTAGCGTAGCGCCAACTGCAACATCCCAGACCACATCATGGTCAAGTGTTCCTTCATCTGTTGTTCCTGGTGGATTGAGTAAAGCAATTGTCGTTGGTGTATTGATGACAGGCAACCAAGTATCTGCTGGAGGCACAAGTCCTCACGTTTACCACGCTATCGACTCGACAATGGGTCCAAAGATGGATTTGTCAATACCAAGCTTCACCGTTACTTCACCAACTTCGGATTCCTATGTCCGTGGCGATGTAATCACACTCGATGCAACAATTGCCAACTCTGGAGACCTTGACTACACCAGCGGTGGTTCAGTCAAGTTCTATTACGTACTCAACGGACAAAAGAATTACATTGGCCAAAACACGCCAATTAACACGATTACAACAACTGGTTCTTCGAACACTATGACTGCACAACAGTCCTTCGATACTTCATCTCTTCCTTCTAATTCTTGGAAGACTGTATTTGGAGTTGAACTCGATACCACTGGAGAAAGTGTAACTTCGAACAACATCCGAACCACTGATTTGGAACACGATCGTCCACCAACCTCGAAATCGCCACAGGTACTGGGGACGACTGACATCAGTCGAGGAAATTACTTTTCAGTTCTAGCAAAAGGTGATGCGAACGATAACGTCGATACCATTGATACAATGACATTCGATGTTGAAATCTCTCCTGCAGGACAGAACCAATGGTCTGATTCCACTGTAACAGGTGGTCAGAACATTCTCTACTTAGGCTCTGCCAATGAAGGAAGAGAATATTCACTACTGCCTACAATGGACATGCCTGCTGGAAAGTACGATCTACGTTCAAGAGCAGTGGATGCACGTGATCAAACCTCTTCGTGGTCAACTACAACAAACGCATTTGATTTAATGAACGCTGCTCCAAGCATCACACCTAACCAGGTAAGTCCAGTTCCTTGTGACATTTCGACAAAGGTTGACATGAGCGGAATTATCAATGACCCTGAAACTCCTTTGAGTCAACTGTCAATTACGAGCAGTGATTCCTCCTTCGTAGCATGGCACCCATCGACAACAGAAGTTGAAGTTCTCTTCTCATGGTCCCCTACTCAAGGTTGCCCGCTGGGTCAACAAGGACTCGAAATAAGTATGGATGACGGTGCAGATTATTCATCTCAAGGTCAACTTCCATACGGGACCCTCCTCTTCAATGTCCTCGAAAATGGGCAACCTCGCTGGCAAGCACTTCCTACCCAGGTCGTCGATGAGGCATCCATGGGTGTCTTCAGTCTTTTACCGTACCTTTCTGACACCGATGACGTAGGAAATTCCGTTTCAGCGTCAATGCTCCAACTTGAGATTGTAGGACTTTCGAACAACGACGTCTTTGACGTAACTCTCGACGGAACGAACGTCGTCTTTGAGACAGTTGACGATGACGTCAATGGAGAAGTTCTCGTAACACTTCGTGCGAGTGACGGAGAGCAATACGCAGACCAAGATCTCCTCATCAAGGTCAACCCTGTTAACGATGCTCCACGTCTTGATTTGACAGGTCTTGAAGAAATCACATTGAAGATTGATACCCAGAGAACCATCAATCTCATGGCGATTCTAACGGACGTTGATAATCCTGCAAACGAAGCATTCATCACCGTTACATCTGATGAACAAGGGGCAGCTAAGTACAATCCAATCGATGGAACAATGACGCTCAATTTCAAGAGATCTGGCGTTCACATTGTCACTATCAGTACAATCGACCAATACGACACAAACACCTACACAATGAGTGTTGACGTCTTTGATTCGTTCCCACTTTACGTGGCCAAGGAGAATGATGGCAGTGGGCACATCTATGTCGATATGGATGATACATACATTGGTCAATATCCAACTGCAAACATGTTCTTGACTGATTCAGCACCAGTATTCCAATCGATTACCACAACCTGGAATATCTGTAATGATGAAACTGGAACTTGCGATGGTTTGTATGAAGAAGAACTCGATGTCACCCGCTCCCTTGTGGGATGGGAAACAGAGTTGAACATCCCTTCCATCTTTATGGAAGGTGAACTCGCACGTCCTAGTGGGTCCATTTACAAGGACTATTATCAAGTCACAGTTCAAGCAATTGATAGCAACGGAGACGATTACAAAACGCTTAGTGGCGTAAAGTGGTACGTCCTTGAAGAAATGCCTGCACCTGCTGATATGGACGCTGAAATGCTTCAGTCACATATCGACTCTCTACAGGCTGAAATCGTTGCCCTGAAGCTCCAACTTGAACAAGCCGAAGACGGACAAGACATGACCTCTGTAGAAGAGTTGCTCAACACAAAAGAGATCTCTTACTCCGATGCATGTGACGACCCACGTTCTTCATGTCCTGAAGAAGATGTCAAATCTGGAGCCAGCGAGGATGGAACAGATAATTCTGGAAACCTGATGTTGATCCTAGCGATTGTCGGAGGAGTACTCTTCCTTGCAGTAAGTGTTGGCCTATTGATGCGACGCAATGATGAAGAGAAGGTCTTTGATAATGGACCGGTTTGGGGAGACGGCTCTCTTCCAATCCATGACACTGTTGCAAACTCCATGTATGGCGGCGCAGCACCACTCTTCCAACAACAGATGCCACAGCCAGTTGCTCAACCGATGCCTCTTCCTGTTGCACAGCCAATGCCTCAACCAGTCGCACAACCAATGCCAATGCCACAAATACCGGCTGGCCCACCGTTGCCAGTAACTGGCCTTCCTGCTGGATGGACCATGGAACAATGGCAATACTATGGCCAACAATACCTTGACACAATGCAAGTTTGAGTCTCTTTTGCCTCTATGGTGGATGCTAAAGTCCTAAAGGGGAGGAAGGTGAGGAAACATCATGGCAGATGACGATATTCCTGTTGAGGACGTTGAGGACGACGACTCTGAAACGGTCACTATATGGGCTCCAGAGCCATCTAATGGGACCGATGAAGTCGTTGCGCTAAGTGTTGACAAATGGATTGACTCAGTTAGTTTTGAAACGACAGAGGACGTTCCAATTCCAGATCGTTTGGTCGATCAGGTTATCGGTCAAGAGGCAGGTTCAGTCGTTATACGAAAAGCTGCTGAACAACGCCGTCATATGCTCATGATCGGGGACCCAGGTACTGGAAAATCGATGCTTGCTCGTTCGATGACTGACCTCTTGCCAAAGGATGCTCTAGAAGATGTTCTCGTCTATCCAAATGAAGATGATGAGAACGAGCCTCGTGTCCGCTCGGTGCCAGCAGGTCGAGGCGATCGTATCGTCCGTGTCCAGAAAGAAGCAATCCGTGAACAAAAAGAGAAAGCACAACGTATGCTTCTCATCGGGTTTGGAGCAGTTGCGTTCCTCCTCGTCATTGTAGCAATTCCAACTGGCGATATCCTTACACTTCTCTTTGGTATGTTCTTACTCATGTTTGGATACATGTTCATTCGTAGCCGCCTCGGTTCGGGTGATGAAGGCCGAATTCCAAAAGTTCTCGTCAAGCATGACATCGATGAACGACCTCCGTTTGTCGATGCAACTGCTACTCTCTCTGGTTCCTTATTGGGCGATGTACGTCACGATCCATTCCAATCTGGTGGTATGGAGACTCCTGCCCACGACCGTGTCGAACCAGGCGCAATCCATCGAGCAAACAAGGGCGTTCTCTACATTGACGAGATCAACCTTCTTCGCCTAGAAGAACAGCAAGCACTTCTTACAGCAATGCAAGAGCGTGCTTTCCCCATCTCTGGACGAAGCGAACGATCCTCTGGTGCTTTGACTAAGACCGAACCTGTTCCATGTGACTTTATTCTCATCGCAGCAGGAAATCTTGACGCCATTCAAGGCATGCATCCCGCTCTTCGAAGCCGTATCCGTGGATATGGATACGAAGTCTACGTTAACTCAGAAATGCCTGATACCAATCGTAACAGAAAGCGTTTGATTCGTTTCATTGCTCAAGAAGTTCGACGAGATATCGGTAGTTCAAGAGAAATTCCACACTTCGATAAAACCGGTGTTGCACTCATCTTGCGTGAAGCCCAACGTCGTGCTGGTCGCAGAGGAAAACTCTCATTGCGATTGCGTGAACTTGGAGGACTGGTCCGTATTGCTGGTGACTTGGCTGCAGAAGATGGTGCACCGTATGTTACTGATGCCCATGTACTGGCAGCACGTTCCATCGCTAAGCCACTTGAGCAACAAGTAGCTGACCGAATGATTGAACGTCGCCAAGACTATGCTTTGATCGTCAATTCAGGAAATAGAATTGGTCGTGTCAATGGTCTTGCTGTTCTCGGTGCGAACTCTGGTCTTTCGGATTTCTCTGGCATTATGCTTCCAGTCGAGGCACTTGTTACGCCATCTCAAGGTGGTGGCGGAAAGATTCACGCAACTGGTGGATTAAGCGACCTTGCTAAAGAAAGTGTAACCAACGTTAGTGCAGTTATCAAGAAACTCACCGGTAAGGACGTTTCAGATTACGATATCCACATACAATTCGTGGACACGCATGGTGTTGATGGCGATTCGGCTTCGATTACGATTGCTACAGCAATTATCTCAGCGCTCGAATCCATCCCGATTCGTCAAGACTTGGCAATGACAGGTTCACTCTCTGTTCGTGGTGAAGTCCTACCAATTGGTGGCGTCACTGCAAAGATTGAGGCTGCCGCTCGTTCTGGTGTCAAGACAGTCATCATTCCACGCTCCAACATGCAGGATGTTCTTTTGGATGAGCAATTCGAAGGAAACGTGGAAGTAATTGCTGTTGATACACTCGATGAAGTGATGGAACACGCATTGATCACTCATGATCAGAAGCAGAGTCTCGTTGATCGATTAGGTGCGGTTATCGACCGTCTTACACCTGATTTATCTGGGCCAACAACATCGATTTAGAATCGTGGTTACATCATTGACTTGATAGGTAGGGTTTCCTCGCCTAGGATATGGATGAACAAGAAGGACAAGCCACTCGCATTGATGCGAGTAAAGGCGCCTTGCTCGTTCTCTTCCTTGTAACCATGATCGATATGATTGGTTTTGGAATTGTCATCCCATTCCTAACTTACCTTGTTGAAGATCTAGCTGGGGAACAAGATGCTGCTTCAATTGGCATCTGGGTTGGCCTCTTGATGACGTCTTACTCTGCAGCCCAATTCTTGTTCTCACCGATATGGGGTGCACTTTCCGACCGTATTGGACGCAGACCTGTCCTCATGATTGGGCTTGTTGGTAATACTGTCTTCTTCACCATGTTCGGTCTTGCTAATACTCTGCTGATGGCTCTCATTGCCAGATTTCTAGCTGGCGTATTCAATGGAAACATTGCAGTTGCTCGGGCTTACATTGGCGATGTTAGTACTCCACAACAACTCGCTACACGAATGGGTCTCATCGGCGCTGCATTCGGTCTTGGTTTCACCATAGGTCCATTCCTTGGTGGCGAACTTTCAGCACCTGCAGAGCGATGGGATTTGTTCAAGGATACGATTTTTGAAACATATCCATATCTTCTACCCTGTGTGCTGGCTAGCGTTTTATCCATAGTTTCTCTTCTCTTTGCATTCAAATCTCTCCCAGAATCCCTTCCAGAGAATCGACGTGTTGTCGATAAATCACGTTCATGGGGAGCAACGATGAAGCGTTCTTTTAGTAGCGTAAAGCAAATGATTGGAACCAAGCAAATTGGTTCAGTCATGTGGGTAACGTTCCTCTTCATGTTTGGGTTTACGATCATGCATGCAGTTTTCATCCTCTACACCCAAATGGATCCAGCCTCTGGTGGATTAGGGTTCAATGAAGCTGATAACGGCAGAATTTTCGCACTCATTGGTATACTTGGAATATTCACCCAAGGTGGATTGATCGGTCCTCTCTCACGGAAATACGGGAGTGTCTTCATTCTTCGACTTGGAACTGTCTTAACTGGAATTGGACTGGTTATGGTTCCATATTCACAATCTGAATACATGTGGCTTTGGCTCTTCCCAATTACTGGATGTATTGCGATAGGTAACGGTCTATTCCAACCATCATCAAGCACATTGCTTACTGCAATTTCTCGTCAAGAAGGGTATGAGTTAGGCACGGTAATGGGGGCTCAAGAATCCTTGTCCTCTTTCGCACGAATCCTTGGACCTCTTACTGGAGGATTTGTTTGGACAAAGACGGTCGGAAGAAGTGATTTGTTCGATTATCATACAGCATTCCATCTATGTGGCATCTTAATGCTCTGTGCATTCTTCCTCTCACTACGAGTTTCATTCCAACCTTCATGGACTCAATCAGAGGAATAACTACCTTCACGTTAAATTCAAACGTGGGAAGGTTGAGAGCCATGCATGGACGATGCCCTCTCTGTCTTTGACAACAATACCTTCCATCGTCGACTTGGTGGCTTGACATTTGCAGTCATTTTACTGACCGTACTCACGATTTGGATGATTGAACTCGAAGGTGTTCTACAACCATTTTTTATTGCGCTAGGAATTTATTTCGTTCTAAAGCCTGGTTCGGATTACCTCTCAAAAAACGGGTTTCCACTTGGTCTATCCTATCTGACAATGGTTCTTTTGATGCTTCTAGTCATTGTATCAGCGGGTTATGTCGCTTACGATCAGGCGAGTGATTTGGCGAATGATGATGATAAGATTGAGGACTATAACGGCAAACTCAACAAACGTTGGCAGAAAATAAAGCAAGCTCCACTTGTCGGAGCATCGATTACAGAATCCCTAAATTCAACCAACGGAACCCTGTCTGAAGATTTGGCAGAAATGGGCTTTTTGTCGAAAGATTCCCAAGTATCTGATTTGATAGGTGATATGGTTGCAAGTGTTGGTGGATTATTTGCAACGAGCCTCACTGTATCGTTCTTCTTGATTTTCATTATTTTTGAAGCTAATTTACTTCCTGGAAGAATCGAAAGAGCATGGCCAGGTGGCGTCTCTGGTAAAGTACAAGACGTTCAAATTCAAATTCAAGAGAGCATCAATACCTACGTTGTAGTGAAGACAGGCGTAGGTATCGGTACTGCTGTCATAACGGCTTTGATTCTATGGAGTTTTAATATCGATTTGTGGTTTACATGGGCTTTACTTACCTTCATTTTCAACTATGTTCCTTACATTGGATCATTGATTGCAACAATTCCTCCAATCATCCTCGGTATTATCGTTGCCCCGTCAGCGTTTTCACTCATTTTAATGACAGTGTTATTGTTGGTTAATCAACAAGTTTGGGGTAACATTATCGAAACAAAATGGGCAGGACGTGCTTTAGATCTCTCTCCAGTATTGCTCCTTCTTGTAACGGCCTTCTCATTCTGGGTATGGGGCATAATTGGCATGATTCTTGCAATCCCATTCACAGTTATCATCAAGATTGTGCTTGAAAACATCGAGCCAACAAGGCCAATTGCGATTCTATTGTCTGAGCGGGCTCCATCCATCGATGAAGCTTGGAGAGAAGCAATGAAAGACGGTCGAATCTCAAATCATGAAAGCCGTTCCTTAGAAGAATTGCAACGTGTTTTGGGTCTTAGTGACAATGAAATGACAAAGGTTGGAGCAAAACATGCAATCGAACGTAGCCTTCGAAGAAACAGAATCACACCTGAACAATTCACTTATGTCGAATCTGCAGCTGATTTGCTCCCAGATGATAGTTTGGGGCTTCAATTGAACAGTTTCAACATAGACTCAGGTCGATTGACCAAGAATCATAGGATGGTTCTTGAGCAAATTCTAATTGCTCTTGACGAAGAAGAGTAATCAGAGAATCTCTGTAAGAATCTTCTCAAGTTCTGTGTTGATCATGAGAATGAGGGTTCCAAATTCCGGTGGGATGTTCGGATCCTCGTACAGTTCTTCAAGTTTTGATTGAGACATAGCGATGCGAACATCGAGTTTCTTCCCTTTGTTCAATAACCAGTTTTCACAAGTCTCTTTCGCTTGTTTACGAATGTTTCTTGGAACTTTAGGGTCATCAATTTGGTTGATGACAGTTGCTACTTGCTGTAGTCGTGTTTCTACGTCCATAATGCCATCTCCACGGAAAACCGCTCTACTATCGTCTTGTTGTGGGCCGTCTTTAAGTTCATGGGCGACATGGACAATACAATGGATGTTGATTCTGACCTCGTTCTCGGTTGGACAAGACTCGGTGTTCTCATCATATGCATGGGTTGGGCTGCCTGGTTTGACCATAAAGATCGCAGAGTTTCCAACGACCACTGGATTGTTTGGACAAAACCAATTATCTTCATTTGGTCTCTTGATTTATTGATTCAAGGGGCTCATTGGAGCATTTGGCTAACGGCCTCTGCTCTCATTGCTTACGCCAGTGGTTCGGTCATAGGCCGGCCTACATTGAAAGATGCAAAAGCAGGTAATCGAATGGATCAAATGGTACTTGGATGGTATGTGATTTCAATCGTTGGTCTAATCGCCGGAGCCGTACACTTCTCATCCAGCAGTCCTCTGGATGTCCTTTTGGGCAATGAAACTGGTGATGCTGCACTGTGGTGGGCGTATGTAGGCGGTCTCTTCGTTCTCTTTGTAATTGATTTGTCATGGAGAATGCGTTTTATCCATGGTGGTGCAGATGCAAAGGCCTTGATGTGGGTGACTCTACTTTTCCCCTCATGGGGGGAACTTCCAATTCATTCAGAAGTGTATATGGACAAAGTGATCCTACATTTGCCACCATCGTTGAGTTTACTTATTTGGGGCGGATTGTTTTTCCTGCTTATCCCCATTATTCTACTCGTTCGAAACATCGCATCAGGAAACGTCCGTTCACTTTCCGATCTAAGTATGGCTTGGATTGCGCTAACAGTACCAATTTCAACAGTTCAAGACAGGCATGCATGGATTCTTACCGATACAATGGAATTGCCGAATGGAGATTTGAAAGTCTATCACAGAAGAAGAGCTCCACGCCAATCTCCATCTGATGAAGAAGTTCAGATTCATATCGAGAAATTGATGAATGAGGGTGTGGAAAACGTTTGGGTCAGTTTGAAACTACCCTTGCTACTTTTCTTATGGCCAGCAATACTGCCCTTGTGGTTATTTGGTGATCCAATGGCACTGGTCATCCCAGTGCTCCTACCTTGAGATCAAACGCCCTTGCGCTCAATATTCTTGGGACGTAGTCCCTTGTAACCGCACTTGCGGCAACGTGCTGCACGTACAGCATTACGTGCGTTACACTTCATACAAATACGACGGTGAAGCAATCGTGCCTCAGCCTCTGGGAATCTAGCCATGTCGTTGCGACCCACTTCCTCTATTTAATCGCAACCACCCAATCTGACAAGTATTGATGCCATCTTTGAAACCCTACTGTCTCATCCGAGTGTTATGCGCATTGTGAGGTTGCCAGGTATCCATCACGATGCAAATGCAACCCTACTAATCGGTGAACGGTCAGGAATATTAGTTGATTCAGGTACTGCTTGGTACCAATTATTGCAGGAAGAGAGAATAAGGGGTCAACTCGGAGATTCAATTACACTTGAAAAAATCATTCTTACATCAAGGAGATATCCGTTTAGTGGTGGTTCAAAGGCTCTTTCTGAATCCTTTGAGATACCCGTATTTATTCATGAAACGGCCCAATCATCGCTCGAAAGTGGAGATTTTTTCACAACATGGGCAAACCGATATGACTCCGATATGCCCATTATTGCAACAAAACCGATTGATTTCTCTGGAACCATCTCGTTGGACGATTCTATTATCGAACTGCTTGAAACTCCGGGGCCAAGTTCTGATAATGTCTCCATTCACATTCCCTCTGCAAAGACGGTTATTGCTGGAGCATTGTTACCCCGAGCAGATCGTCCTCTTCGTTGGGACGTGCCTACTGGAAACCTCATACAGGGTATTGAAAGTTTGAGGCTAATTCAAGGCCTTGGGGCTGAAAAACTCGTGCCAATGCATGGGCCCATTTTGCAAGGTAGGGAACATATTTTTTCAACTCTCGAACGCCATTGTACAGCACTGGAAGGTATTGCCGAAAATGATGGTGTTATGCCAAGAGCTTGGCCAAGATCAGCACCCACTTCGTTATGGTGCGATCCAGTACCATCGTGGCCAAGAGCCGAGAAAGAACAGACGGACTAATCAGATGCCTGCGATTAATCGAACCTGAGATTCCGCATGGTCTCTTTGATCATCGAGTTTTTGCCGCTCTCGTAGTCTGCGTAACATTGTGTTCTCCCCAAATGATGCTGATGCATCATGGGAGGTTTGGAGAAGGCCATCCCGTTCAAACGTACACTGCTCCCATCCAGATTGTATACGAATCAAATTTCGTTCACTTCGTATCGAAGAGATTGACCTATTAGTCTCAAACAAGAGTTGAGCCTTAGAGTCTCCGTCAAATTGCCAGATATGTCCTTCTGAGTCTGCAATTAGAAGTGCAAGATTCTCATCTGAATCTGAACACATTGCTCGTAATGCCGACGTTCCGATCGGTACAGTTTTCTCAAGTGTCAAATTTGGAACCGTAAGGATGTGAAGTTGCCCATTTCCATCTCCTATGAACATTCTCTCAACATTTCCATTATCATTTTGCATTCCTAAGATTACTGTCGCAATGCAATGCAGCCTCAGGGTTTTCCTATTCTGTTTAGTTTCCCAAACAATCATTCCATCATCCATGGCGATGCAAGTTCCCTGGCTGGTGACCAGACTTCGAACGGGTGTTCTTTGGTTACGCATACCTTGCTACTGAGTGCAGACGGTATTGTTGCTTTATGCTAGGTGTAAGTGAAAAGTGAAAGTGAACATCAGTACATGTCATCATTCTTGGTTTCCTTTTTCCAAGATCTGTAACACGACTTGCAAACTCGTACACGTCCCTTTGCAGAGGAGAAGTTTCCGTTGCCCCACATTTCAGTAGCGTCATCGAATGAAAGGGAGCGTCCGCCCAAATTTTTGTCTGCCCACTTTTCGCAAGACTTCACAGCGCACGGTGTTTCACCTGTGTTTTTCTTTGCTTTTGCTTTGTCATCTTTGCCAGAATCAGCCTTTGTCTTGCGTGCACGTGCTTTGAAGCCCATACTTGGTCCTATGAGAGCCCATTCATCAACTTTAGGTTCTCATTGTTGAGAGCCTTTGCTAAGTTGAGACAGTAATCCTTCGATGAGGCGTAGCAGCCCACGCAGAGTTACTTCAGACACGTTGGCAATTGAGCAGATGTCTGATTGTGTTCTTGGAGAACCGGATTCATTGGCGGCTTTGTAAATCAATGCAGCAGCTACGCCCATTGGCTTCTTTCCTTGCCAAACGTCTTCGTGTGGTTTGATCAACGACCAGAGGTGTTGAACTTGAGTTCGCATTTGTGGTGGAAGTTCTAACTTAGACATGAATGGCTCGAAGTATTGGTCGGGTGAACTGATGGAATGCATGTTGAGCATTCGTGATACTTGACGAATAAGTCGTGAGAGTTCTTTTTCCTCAATGCTGAATTGTTCAGCGATGTCAGGTATTTGGCGAGGCATGTTTTCTTCTCTTGCGACGAGATAAGTGCATGCAGCAGACACTCCTGCAATCGAACGGCCTGTGACGTAGCCTTTGTCAGACAGGCGACGATACAAACGTGCTACTTCTTCTTGAAGTGCATTTGGAAGTTTTGAACGATCTCTGATGAATTGGTTAGCCTTGACGAGATTTCGTTCTCTGCTTTTTCGTGTCTTTGAACGCTCATCAATGATTCGTCTTCGACGCCATTCTCTACGGCTTTGGCTGGAGATTCCCAAACGACTTGCAGAGCCTGAATTCAAGTCCTTGATGTCGATGGTAGTGTTGAGCCCTCTGTCAGCTAGGGTGTATGTCATTGGAGCTCCAACTCGAGAGCGGTCTTCGCCCTTGTCTCTTTTGGTCCATTCAGCACCAGGGTCTGGAACATTCTCTTCTACGACGAGGCCGCAACTGTTGCAAGTGACCTCTCCACGGGAGATGTCGAGACTCCAGTCCACTGCTGCACATTCTTCACATGGGCTTGTGTGGCCTTCGAGAACTCTTCGTTCTGTGTTGTCGTTGTTTCGCTTGTTGTTTCTGTAACTTGCACTCATCTTCTCAACCTCGGGTTTACTAATTATGACATCACCTATTTAAATGCTTGTATTAGTTGAATCGTTAAAACAACCTCGTAGAGTCCTTTTTTGATGGAAAGAACTCCAAGTGTTTGTCCATGTCAAGAAGATTGAGCGACAGTATATGAACGTGTGTTCAATTGACCCTCCATATCCCAAATGAGTCGATGAAGGCAGAGGGTATAGTTCAAGGACGTTCGTTACTGACATGGATTTGATTGAGATGCCAGCAACTGTAATTCTAGGAGCGCAATGGGGCGATGAAGGAAAAGGAAAACTCGTCGATAGACTTGCGGAACAAGCATCTTGGGTTGCTCGTTTTCAAGGTGGTAACAATGCAGGACATACTGTTGTCATTGGCGACCGTGTTCTCAAGTTTCACCTTTTACCTTCAGGAATTACTCGGCAGGAATGTTCACTGATTCTTGGAGATGGAATGGTAATCGACCCCTGGGTCCTTCATTCAGAACTTGAAAATTGGATCGAAACAGGTGGGGACGATCCGAAAGGTAAGCGTCTGTTCGTTTCAGAACGAGCACACATCATCTTGCCTTATCACAGAGCAATGGATAGCCTCGACAAAACAATTGGAACGACTGGGCGTGGAATTGGCCCAGCATACTCAGATAAAATCAATAGAATTGGTTTGAGATTTGGTGACCTCGCAGAAATTGTAAACGACCCATTGTGGGCAAAGTCTGCAACTGATCGAATGAATCGTTCTCTCGAAGCAGCAGGATCGGAAGTACGTATTGAATTGGAATCGCTACAAGACGAAGTTCAATGGATTTATGGAATCTATGAATCAAGTATTGCGAACACAGGCTTGATGCTTGATAACGCGTTGAAACTTAACGAGCACATCATTCTCGAAGGAGCCCAAGGTTGTCTTCTTGATATTGACCAAGGTACATTCCCATTCGTCACCTCCTCCGTTACATCCCGAGGAAATGCTACTCACGGAGCAGGTATTCATCCAGGTCATGTTACAGATGTTATTGGTATCACAAAAGCCTACATCACTCGTGTAGGGAACGGAGCAATGCCGACTGAACTCGAAGATGCTGCTGGTGAACATTTGGGTACAGTAGGCCATGAATTTGGTACCACAACTGGACGTAAACGCCGCTGTGGTTGGTTTGATGCTGTAGTTATGCGCCATGCTCATCGAATCAATGGATTCACATCTCTTGCCTTGACCAAACTTGACGTTCTTGGGGGACTCGATGAACTCAAAATTTGTGTTGCTTACGAATTGGACGGCGCTGAAATCACTGAGATGCCAAGTAGCGCATCTGCACTAGCTCGCTGTAAACCGATTTACATGACAGTACCAGGATTTGAATCGAAGACCCTTGAAGAATGGCTTGTTGTCGCTCGTCATGCAAATGAAAACGGCCTTGGGATTTCCTCACTTCCACAAGCTGCTCAAGACTATGTACGACAACTCGAATCACTTCTTGGCATTCCTTGTTCAAGCGTCGGTGTAGGTCCTGATCGGGACGCAACCATCGACTGTAACTGAACATATGGAATGAAACACTCAAAAGGAAGCGTTCGCACGGACGGCTACAGGGGCGCTTAGCTCAGTTGGAAGAGCGTCTGGTTTGCAACCAGAAGGCCGGGGGTTCAAATCCCCCAGCGTCCACCACTCTGTAACTCTACGACGAAGTATTGTAATGAAACTGCAACAGAAGTGTGTCGGTGAAAGATTTAATTTCTAAAGTATGAGCCCTTTTTTATGGGATTCAAATCACTCTCTCTTCCAGGGAGTACATTCACAAAAGTACTCTTCGGCCTATGTTCTGGGATTTTTATTCTTTTTTCTATAAAACTCATTGAAATGATTGGGATGGGCCATGAACTAGATGGTTTCTTTAGAGACGTTGGACCAATTTACATCGGTTCTCTTTGTATCGGATATCTTTGCTTTTCATACCGTATTGTGATCACGAGAGAACAAGACCTCGTCACGGTTTGGAGACAGTTTCTACATCCGCGAATACAGTTTGCAAAAAAGGACTTTCTCCTCGAAACCCTGAGAGCGGACCAAGTTACTCATAGCGGTGGTGAAGATGGGAGCTCGACCACCTATACAACTCTCTACAGCGGTACTCAAGTCGTTGTAAAGTACACAGGTCGTAAGAAGAAAATGCGGCATGTTTTGCCTGAATTACTCAC
>Ga0206677_10000091_pt1 | contig 74073 bp, 70 predicted proteins | sample M130m12015metaG_FD_155475 | JGI IMG/M metagenome (GOLD analysis project Ga0206677, IMG submission 155475) | Ammonia-oxidizing marine archaeal communities from Monterey Bay, California, United States - M1 30m 12015 | ecosystem: Environmental > Aquatic > Marine > Intertidal zone | place: USA... | reverse complement strand
GCATATATGTCAACAATTTCTACCCATTTAAACTGGGGATCATCATATATTGTAAATGATTTTTATAAACAGCAGGTTAATAAGCATGCCAGTGAAAAAGAACTTGTTAATATTGGAAGGATTTCAACAGTAAGCTTATTTGTTCTTAGTGCTGTTTTTGCTTTATTATTAACAAATGCCCTTCAGTTATTTGACGTTATTTTAATGTTTGGCGCTGGAACAGGTCTTATTTTTATTTTAAGATGGTTTTGGTGGAGAATAAACGCTTGGAGTGAAATCTCAGCTATGTTCGTTTCAGGATTTATTTCTATTATTTTAAATTTTTCTTCTTTAGGAGATACGTTGTTTTCTGATGTTGGAATGTATCCAAGTTATTATAAATTTCCTGCAGTTGTTTTGTTTACTACCATAATATGGGTTTTAGTAACTTTTTTAACTAAACCAGATACTACAGAATCTTTAATTAATTTCTGTAAAAAAACCAATCCAGGCGGGCCAGGATGGAACAAAATTAAAAATGAAGCTAAAAGCCAAAATATATCCTTTAATAAAGCTGGTGATAATGAAACATGGTCAGTTCCATTAGGAATACTTTGTATGTTATGTGGATGTTTTGCTATATACTCCCTTTTGTTTTCAACAGGATATTTTATTTATGGTCAAATAAATGACGGAATTTCATTTTTAACAATAGCTATTGTGTTTTCTTGGGGTTTAAAGTACAATTGGAATAAACTCAAAAAATTGAATTGATGAATATATCTCATAAATCAACTGGTGCATTAGAACAAACTAGATTTGAAAAAATCCATAGTGTGATTTTTAACGACTCAAAAGAGGCTTCGAAAATTGTAGCTAAAGAAATTGCAGATCTAATAATAAAAAAACAAAAGCAAAATAAAAATTGTGTTTTAGGTTTAGCCACTGGTTCATCTCCAATTTCTGTTTATCAGGAATTAGTAAGAATGCATAAAGAAGAAAATTTAAGTTTTAAAAATGTTATAACTTTTAATCTTGATGAGTATTACCCTATGAAAAAAAATGATATTAATAGTTATCATCATTTTATGGGAATACATTTATTTGATCATATTGACATAGAAAAGAAAAATATTCATATTCCTGACGGGACAATTCAAAAAGAAAAAATTAATGATTATTGTATCAAATATGAAAAACAAATTGTTGATTCTGGGGGTATAGATTTTCAATTACTGGGAATTGGTAGAACTGGTCATATTGGATTTAATGAGCCAGGTTCTAATTATGGTTCTTTAACTAGGTTAGTTCATTTAGATTATATGACAAGAAATGATGCTAGAAAATCGTTTTACGGCATTGAAAACGTTCCTAATACTGCAATTACAATGGGAATTAGAACCATTAGAAAATCTAAAAGAATTGTTTTAATGGCCTGGGGAAATAATAAATCAACGGTTGTGCAAAAAGCAATAGAAGGTGAAATTGATTCTAATATTCCCTCTAGTTTTCTGCAAAAACATAATAATGTAACATTTGTATTAGACGAGTCAGCTTCAGAAGATTTGACAAGAATAAAATCACCATGGCGTACAGGATCATGTGATTGGGATGAGGAATTAAAAGCTAAAGCGGTTGCATGGCTTTGTAAACAAACTGGAAAATCAATTTTAAATTTAACGGAGTCTGATTATAATGAAAATAATCTTTCAGAACTACTACTTTCCAAATCATACTATGATTTAAACCTTGATTTTTATAAAAGATTACATAGATCAATTACAGGATGGCCAGGAGGAAAACCCTATTCTGATGACAAGGTCAGACCTGAAAGATCAAAACCAGCAAAAAAAAGAGTATTGATTTTTAGCCCGCATCCGGATGATGACGTAATTTCTATGGGTGGTACTTTTGACAGATTAGTTTCCCAGGGTCATGAAGTCCATATAGTTTATCAAACATCAGGAAATATCGCAGTGAATAATTCTGACGTTCTAAAGTTTTTAGAAGTTACAAGTTCAGCATTTCCTAATTCTAAATGTGAAAACAAAAATCTCATAGAAATTTTAAAAGATAATAACGAAATTTTAAATCATCCTGAAGTAAGAAAAATTGCTGGAATTATTAGAGAAAAAGAATCTCTTGCTGCTACAAGATTTTTTGGAATCCCAGATTCGCAAGTTCATTTTTTGAAATTGCCTTTCTATGAAACGGGTACTGTTAAGAAAAACCCCCCAGAAAAAAAGGATTTTGAAATCACAAAAGATATTATTAGCAATTTGAAACCTCATCAAATTTATGCAGCTGGGGACTTGGCTGATCCTCACGGTACTCACAAAGTTTGTTTAGATATTTTACTTAGTGTTTTAGATGATATTAAAAATAAACCCTTTATGAAAGATTGTTGGGTCTGGTTATATAGAGGAGCTTGGCATGAATGGCCAATTCATCTTATTGATATGGCAGTTCCAATGAGTCCAAATCAAGTGTTAAGAAAACGAAAAGCCATATTCTATCATCAAACTCAAAAAGATAACGTTATGTTTCAGGGTGACGATAATAGAGAATTTTGGGTTAGGACTGAGGATCGAAATCGAGCCATAGCTAAAAAATTTAGAGATATTGGTATGTCTGATTACACTGCAATCGAAACTTTTAAAAGATATCATTTTTAGTTATATTTCTTAAATGCAAATTATTAAAGAAGTTTGTGTTGATTCATTAGAGGAAGCTTTAAAAGCTGAAAAAAATGGAGCCAATAGAATTGAGCTATGTGGAAGATTAGATTTAGATGGGTTAACTCCCTCAAGAGAATTAATCATTAATGCATTTTCAGTTTTAAAAATCCCAATAAGAGTGATGATAAGACCAAAGCATCCATCTTTTGAGTATTCCGAAGATGAAATAAATACTATGATTGATGATATTGAATTTTGTAAAAGAATTGGAGTAGATGGTGTAGTGTTTGGATGCCTGAATAAGAATTCTGATTTTCAAATGGATCAAATAAATAGACTATCGAAAATTTCAAAACCGTTAGATGTCATTATACATAAAGCCATAGATTCTACTAGCTCGGTTTTAGATTCTTTGTCTTTAATCTCTAAAAATTCTAATATAAATGGTGTATTAACATCTGGAGGTGAGCGTTTTGCAATAAATGCCGTTGAAACTCTAAAAAAAATGTTAGTTTTAGTACCCGATAGATTTGAAATTATTATAGCAGGGGGAATAACTTTTGAGAATTTTGAAAGCTTACACACTCTTACAAATGGTAAATTTTATCACGGAAAGAAAATAATTAATATTAAATAAAATTATGAGCAATCAAATTGAATTACATCACAAGACACTTTTTGGACACCCAATAGGACTTTTTGTATTATTTTTTACTGAGTTATGGGAACGATTTAGCTATTATGGAATGAGAGCAATTCTTGTTTTGTATTTAGTTTCAGAGACTGGAGGAGACAATCCAGGAATGGGATGGAGTGATGGTTCTGCAATTGCTTTATATGGTTGGTATACTATGTTTGTCTATTTGGCAACGATTCCTGGGGGAATTTTAGCAGATAGATTTTTAGGTCAAAGAAAATCTGTTATGGTTGGAGGTCTTTTGTTATGTTTTGGCCATGGTATTTTAGCTGTTGAAGCATTATGGGCTTTTTATACTGGACTTACATTTATTGTTTTAGGTGTTGGATGTTTAAAAGGAAATATTTCTACTATGGTTGGAGGTCTTTATGGTGATAAGGATATTGATAAGAGAGACATGGGTTTTTATATTTTTTATATGGGAATTAACGTAGGTGCAGCTGTTTCAGCAATTTTGGTAGGATATGTTGGAGAAGTTTATAATTGGCATTATGGTTTTGGTTTGGCTGGAGTTGGGATGTTAATAGGTCAATTTGTTTACTGGAAAGGTCAAAAATATTTAGTTCACGTTGGTAATAAAATAGAGTTAGATAAAACAGACAATGAATCTTCTAATTTATTTTTACAAATTTTTAAAAAATCTAATTCATTAATTGGATTTAGTTTGACTGCTTTGTTGGGAGTCTATTTGGGATACAGCGGAGATTGGAGTTATGGATTATTGTTAATAGGAATTGCTTTTGCTGTTGGATTTGCAATAGTAGTTTACAATGATGGTAATAAAATTGAAAAAGACAGAATTTTAGTTACGTATTTGGCTTTTCTTATTGTTATTGTGTTTTGGGGAGCTTTTGAACAGGCCGGTGGCTTAATGAACCTTTATGCATCCCAAAAAACTGATTTAGCTTTAGGTAGTTTTATGGTTCCAGCAAGTTGGTTTCAGTCTGCAAACGCAACTTACATATTAATTTTTGCCACTTTAGTTGGGTCTTTTTGGATCTGGTGGAAAAAAAGAGGTTATGAACATTCATCTATTTTTAAAATGGCAGTGGGAGTTATTATTATGGGCTTAGGATTTTCATTTATGTCACTAGCATCTAACGAAGTATCGTATAATGCTGCTGGTGAGATTACTCAAAAATCTGCTATGTACTGGCTTATGTTAGCTTATTTATTTCACACTATTGGTGAGTTATGTGCATCTCCAGTAGCACTTTCATTTATAACTAAATTAGCCCCTGCTAGGTGGGGAGCTTTTATGATGGGCGCATATTTTGCAGCAACAGGACTAGGAAATAAAGTTGCTGGACTAATTGGTGAAAACGCTTCTGAAGCAGGTGATTTTTGGACTTTTACAGGAATTACAATTTTTTGCACAATTTTTGGTGTATTGGTAATACTAATTATTAAGCCACTAAAACGACTAGTTCATAATGCAGAATAAAAGTTACATTAATCTGAAATTATATAAAATATATTCAATAGTATTTTTTGTTTTTGTATGCTTTAATATCCAAGCTCAAGAGATAAATTGGGTGACTTTGGAGAAAGTAGTAGAATTACAGAAAACCAACCCTAAAAACGTTATTATTGATGTTTACACTAACTGGTGTGGTCCTTGTAAGTTGATGGATAAAAATACCTTTAGCAATCCTGAAATTGTTGATTACATTAACAGTAATTATTATGCCGTCAAATTTAACGCCGAAGGAGATGAAAAAGTTAATTTCATGAATAAAACTTTTACAAATCCAAATTATGATGAAAGTAGATCTCAAAAGAGAAATTCTTCTCATGAATTCACTAGATTTTTAGGAATTAATGCTTATCCCTCAACTTTATTTTTTGATTCTCAAATGAACTATATTAGCCCTGTTAAGGGTTATTTGAATCCTAAGCAAATTGAAATTTATTTGCATCTTTTTAAAGATGATAATTACAAGAACATTAAATCTCAAGAAGATTTTGATGGGTTTGTTAAAACTTTTAAAAGTAAAATAGAAGCTTAATTTATTTTTTATTTGCTTTTTCGATGTACATGTCTAATGCTTTAGACATTGAAGGGACTTTAGGTGTAGGCGCTAAAATATCAATTCTTAATCCAGCTTTTTCAGCTGCTTTTACTGTCGTTTTACCAAAAACCGCTATTCTAGTGTCATTTTGTTTAAAGTCAGGAAAGTTAGAAAGCAAAGATTCTATTCCAGATGGACTGAAAAAAACTAAAATATCATAGTAAACATCTTTTAAACTGGATAAATCGCTAATTTTTGTTTTGTAGAACGTTCCTTGAGTCCATCTAACTCCAAGTTCATCAAGTTTTTTTGGAATTGCTGGAGATAACACGTCAGCACTTGGAACTAAGTAACTCTCTTCATTGTATTTTTCTATTTGAACTGAAAGATCTTCAAAAGTTCTTCCACCTACATATATTTTTCTTTTTCTGTAAACAACATATTTTTGAAGATAAAATGCAACAGCTTCAGATAAACAAAAATATTTAAGAGCGTTTGGAATCGGAAATCTCATTTCTTCTGCAACTCTAAAAAAATGATCAATGGCGTTTCTACTAGTTAAAATAATAGCTGAAAATTTTGATAAATCAATTTTTTGATGTCTAACTTCTCTTGCCGTCATTCCTTCAACATGAATAAAAGGAATAAAATCTATTTTAACTTTTCTTTTTTTCTTTAAAGTTATATAAGGTGAATTTTCAATAGTTGGGGCAGGTTGTGAAACTAAAATTGATTTAACTTTCATAAATACTATTATTATTTAATTAAATAAATAACACCAGCAATAGGTGCGATTTCGAACGTGCAAATGTACAAAATAAAATATACAAGAGCTTTTAACCCATTGATTAAGTATTTATTTAAAATAAATTTTAAATAAAGACCATTATAAATCAAAAACAACGTAAGTGAAATAGTGTAGATATTTTCTAATGGTAAATCACCAAAAATCATTATTATCAGAAAGAAATACAAATGAACAGAAAATAAATTTTTAATCCCAATTCTGTATCTGCTTACTTCGTTTAATTTTTTTTTGAACTTAAAAATCAAAGAAAATATATTTTCAATTATAAATTTTAATAGTAGCAAAACGCTTAATCCAATACAAAGTTTAATAAAAAACTCTTTTTGATCAGTCAAATATTTATCTCTAAATAACATAAATAAAAATAAAGAGGTGGTCAATATTCTTAAAAAAAACATTGTTATATTATTTGGCGTAAATAGAGAAATAGTTTCTCCAGATTTATAATGAAAGTAGCGGTGAATATTCCAAAATGAAAATAAATATTGGAATCTATCTCCAATATATAATCTTGAAAAAAGCATGAGAACTGTTCCTAGAATTATAATTATTTTAACCCAATTTTGAATTGGAAAATCTATGATTTCTAGTTCATTCATCGTTCAAAATTAATAATATTTTAATCCTTAATTAAATTTACTTCTTAAATCTGTATTTTTGTAAAAAATAAAATGTCTAAAGCTCTTGTAATTGTACCGACTTATAATGAAGCTGATAATATTATTAATATTATTGAGAGTGTTTTGTCACTTTCTTTAGACTTTAATATTTTAATTGTTGATGATAATTCACCAGACGGTACAGGTTTTCTTGTACAATCATTTGCTTTAAAAAATTCTAAAAAAGTGTTTTTACTTTCTAGAGATAATAAAGATGGATTGGGAAAAGCTTACACTGATGGATTTAATTGGGCACTAAAAAATAATTACAATTATATCTTTGAGATGGATGCTGACTTTTCTCACGACCCTATTGACTTGGTTAGGTTGCATAATGAATTATGTATCTCAAATTTTGATTTAGTGATTGGTTCAAGGTACATTAATGGAATTAATGTTGTTAATTGGCCTTTAAGTAGGATTATTCTTTCCTACTTCGCTTCTTTTTATTCTAGAATTATTACAGGTATGCCAGTTAAAGATGCAACATCTGGATTTGTAGGATATAAAGCAAAGGTTTTAAAAGCAATTAATTTAGATTCAATAATGTTTAACGGATATGCTTTTCAAATTGAATTAAAGTTTAAAGCTTTTAAGAAAAAATTTAAAATGCAGGAAATTCCAATTATATTTAAAGATAGAATTTATGGAGAGTCTAAGATGAATGGAAATATTATTTTTGAAGCAATTTTTGGTTTGATTATAATGAGGTTTAAAAGTTTGTTTAATAAATAATGAAAAAAATTCTTATTAAAAACGCAACGATTGTAAATGAAGAAAAGATTTTTGAATCTGATTTATTAATCATAAATGATATAATTAACCAAATTAGCCCAAGCATTTCAACACCAAATGATTGCAAGATTATTGATGCGTCAGGAAAAATTTTAATTCCAGGACTAATAGATGATCAAGTTCATTTTAGAGAACCCGGTTTAACCCATAAAGCGACGATAAGTTCAGAGTCAAAAGCAGCTGTAGCTGGTGGAATCACGTCTTTTATTGAAATGCCTAATACTGTTCCTCAGACAACAACCATCAAAGAATTAAATAAAAAATTTGAAATAGCTGACAAGAGTTCATATGCAAATTATTCATTTATGTTTGGAGCAACCAATTCAAACCTTGATGAAATAAAAAAAGTAAATAAAAATGAGGTAGCTGCCTTAAAAATATTTTTAGGATCTTCAACAGGTGATATGTTAGTTGATGATCAACAAATTTTAAAGGATATTTTTTTAAGCACTGATTTAATTATTGTTGTGCATAGTGAAGATGAACAAATCATTAATGAAAATTTAAAAAAATATAGAACAAAATATAATTCAAATATTCCTTTTGACTGTCATTCAAAAATAAGGTCTGCAGAAGCTTGTTTAAAATCAACAAAAAAAATAATAAAACTTGCCAAAGAAACTAATGCTAGACTACACGTTTTTCATTTGTCTACTAAAGCTGAATCTTTGTTATTTCAGAATGATATTCCTTTAAAGGAAAAAAAAATAACCTCAGAAGTTTGTGTTCACCACTTATGGTTTAGTGATAAAGATTATCAAGAAAAACAATCTTTTATAAAATGGAATCCAGCTATTAAAACTGATAATGATAGGGAGGGGCTTTGGGATTCTTTATTGGAAGATAGAATTGATGTGATTGCCACTGATCACGCTCCACATACATTGGAAGAAAAATCTAAACCTTATTTAGATTGTCCCTCTGGCGGTCCATTGGTACAGCATGCTTTAGTCTCAATGATTCAACATCATTTGAATAACAAAATATCTCTTGAAAAAATAGTGACTAAAATGTGTCATAATCCTGCAATACTATTTCAAATAAAAAAAAGAGGTTATATAAGAAAAGGCTATTATGCAGATTTGGTTTTAATAGACATGAATAAGTCATGGACGGTGAATAAAGAAAATATTTTGTATAAATGTAATTGGTCACCATTTGAGGGTTTACAATTTGATTCTCAAGTAACACATACTATTGTTAATGGAAAATTAGTTTATGAAAACGGATTAATTAATTCAACTTTAAGCGGAAAAAAATTAACTTTTAATAGATGAAAAAAATATTCATTTTACTAATTTTAACAATATCTTGTTCTGATCAAAACAGTCCGACTGATTTAATGTCTGAGGAACAAATGGTAGATTTTCTTTTAGATATAAACATCATTAATTCAAGTAGGGCGTATAGAAATAATTCAGATTTAAATTATTATAATATAAAAGATACATTTTTATACAAAAAGCATAATATAGACAGTATACAGTTTGTTAATAGTAACAGTTATTATTCTTCAAAACCAAAAAAATACTTAAAAATTTATTCTCAACTTCAAAAAAAAATGAGATCTATTAAAGACTCTATTGAAATTGAATTAAATAAAGAAACCAGAGAAATTAAGGACTCATTATCATTAATTAATTAAGCTTATAGTTCTTACAAGTTTCTTTAATTGACTTTTCTATTTCTATAAATTTATAATCTAAGGCAGATGTTATTTTCTTGTTTGAATATTTGTTTTTAGAGTGACTAGACTCAATAATGGCACTACTTAGTCTTCTTCGTTTATTTAGAAAAAAACTTCTTACAGCATCTAAGATTAGTGCTAATATCATTAAGCTTTTACTAGCTTTTTTTTGAGGTGTTTTTAAATTCAAATGATTGCAAACAGAAAAAATAAAATCTTTTTGAGTCCAGTTTTCAGAAACAAGTAAAAATCTTTCAGAAAATATATTTTTATCCATTAAGTCTCTCATAATCTTAACAACATCCTTTACACAAATAAATCCTGTAGAACCTGGCGGATAGTAGTTTATTCCTCTACTTATTTGAGTGATAAAAGCTCCGCTTCCTCTTTTCCAAAAACCACTTCCAATAATTACACCTGGATTGACTATAACAGCGTTTAAACCCTCAGATATTCCTCTCCAAACCTCTAATTCCGCATCATGTTTTGTTTTTGAATATGGGTTATTGTTTTCATTCCATTTACATTCTTCATCAATCATAATATTTTTTCTTTCACCTACTGCTGCAATTGTACTAACATAACAAAATTTATTAATTTTTTTATCAATGGCAGAATTAATCATATTAGCAGTTCCTTCAACATTGATTTTTTTCATAGCGTTTAAATCCTGATTACTAAAAGAAATAAAGGCTGCACAATGATATATTTCATTTATATTTTTAAAAGCAACATCAAGACTTGTTATGTCATTAATATCACCTTCAACCCATTCAATTTTATCAAATAATTTTTTATAATCTTTTGAGTAATAAGAAAAAACTTTTCTTACACTTTCAGTTTTACTATTTTTTCTATATAAGGCTCTTACTTTTTTATTTTCTTTTACAAGAGAATAGAGTAAATGACAACCTACAAGTCCAGTTCCTCCAGTTACTAATATCATAATGTAAAAATACTATTTTTTGGTTTACTTTTTTCTTAAAGACAAGAGGTATATATTTGTTAAAATTTAAGCTGTGTCAAAAAACTTTATTAAAGAATTAGAATGGAGAGGAATGCTTCAAGATTCCATTCCTGGTTGTGAAGATCAGTTACTAGAAAATTCCTGCAGTGGATATATTGGGTTTGATCCTACTGCTGATTCTCTTCACATTGGAAGTTTGGTTCAAATTTTAATTTTAATGCATTTTCAAAAATGTGGTCACAAACCTATAGTTCTGGTTGGTGGAGCAACAGGTATGATCGGTGATCCCTCTGGAAAATCAAACGAGAGAAACTTATTAAGTCAAGATGATTTAGATAAAAATATAAATGGCATTTATAAGCAGTTGTCTAAATTTTTAAATTTCGATTCCGATAAAAAAAATTCTGCTGTTTTATGTAACAATAACGATTGGTTTAAAGATATTAATCTAATTGATTTCATTCGAGATACTGGAAAATATATTACTGTAAATTACATGATTGCAAAAGAATCAGTTAAAAAAAGATTAAGTAAGGATTCTACAGTAGGTATGTCTTTTACAGAATTTTCTTATCAGTTAATTCAAGCTTATGATTTTTACCACCTGTTTTCTGAAAAGAATTGTTTGGTTCAAATGGGTGGAAGTGACCAATGGGGAAACATAACAAGTGGAGTCGAATTAATAAGAAAAAAAACTGGAGAAAAAGCTTATGCTTTAACTTGTCCTTTAATTACTAAAGCAGATGGAACTAAATTTGGTAAAACAGAAGCCGGAAATGTTTGGCTAGACAGAAACAAAACATCTCCCTACAAATTTTATCAGTACTGGCTTAATATTTCTGATGCTGATGCAAAAAAATATATTAAAATTTTTACTTTTTATAGTGAAAATGAAATAGAAGAATATATAAAGACACACGATGAAGCACCTCATCAAAGATTTCTTCAAAAAACAATAGCAAATTATCTTACAAAATTAGTTCATTGTGAAGAGGATTTAGACAAATCAATAAAAGCATCGAATATTTTATTTGGAAAATCTACCTCTAAAGATCTGAGCGATCTTGATGAAAATACATTTTTAGATATTTTTGAAGGTGTGCCAAGTATAATTATTTCATTTGATGAAATAAGACAGCCTTCTAACGTTCAAGAATTTCTTTACAAGGCAAAATTTTTGTCTTCAAAATCTGAAATTATAAGGGCTTTGAAACAAAATTCCATTTCAATCAATAAAGAAAAAGTAGATGCATCTTATAGTATTTCAAAAGAAAATTTAATTTGTAATAAGTATATTTTAGCACAAAGAGGAAAGAAAAATTATTATTTAATTTCTTTTAATTAAACATCAAATTACATCCTCTAATTTCAGAATTACTCAATCTTCCTAAAACTTTGAACGATGAGTTTTGATAAACTTCACCAATATCATCACTAGCTATAAAAGAACAAGAGTTTATATTAGCTAAATCAATAAAGTTTAAGGCGCCTTTTCCTTGTAAATTGACAGATAATGGATTGTTTATGTCTCTTGCTAAGACTTTTAACCATGAAGGACTTTTAAAAATTCCATTTGTATTTGAATAGGCTTGAGAAAGAAGTTCAGTCATACCATATTCAGATTTAATATTATTAGAGTTAAACCCTTTTTTAAGTTTATCGTGAAGTTCTTCTCTTGTAATTTCTTTTCTTCTTCCTTTCATTCCCCCAGTTTCAATTATAATTAGATTTTCAGTGTTCAACGAAAAATTTTCTATAAAATCTAGCAGAGCATAACTAACTCCAATAAGAATTATTTTTTTTTCTGACTTTTCAAGTTTCAGTATTAATTCATATAATTTTTTATAGTCATTTAAATAAAATCCACTTTCTTTTCTGTTTGATTTTTGTATTAAATAATCTACCATATAAATCAAGGAAGAATTTCCTTGTTCAATGTAAGATGGAAGAAGTCCTAAGAATACAGTATTATTAATTGAGCCAAAATTTTTTTCAAAACATTGAGTAAAGCTTTGAATATAAATATTTATGTCTTTTATATAATGTACACTTCTTTTTCCTCCAGTTCCACTACTTTTAAATGAATGTGTATGTTTATGGTAAGAGGAAACCGTATAATTTTTAAAAAATTGAATCGGTAAAAATGGAATATCTTTTATTTCTCTAATCGATTTGACATCAACATTAATTAAATCGCAATATTGAGAATAGACACTATTATTGTTATATTGAAACTTAAAAATTTCAATTGCCTTTTGATTAAAATTATATGTTGAATTTAATTTGAACAATTTTTCAAATTTAATTAAATCAAAAAACAATTGCAGTAATATTAAGTTATTGTTAATAAAAGAAAATATAATATTCTAAACATTTAAATTTGTTTTAAAATAATAATAATGTCAAAAATCCCAAAAATTTTAATAGTAGATGATGATCCTGATATTATAGAAATTCTAAGATATAATTTATCTTTAGCTGGATATGAAGTAAAAGCAGCTTCAAATGGGAAAGAAGCTATAAAAAAAGCAAAAATATTTATTCCTGAAATTATTTTACTTGATGTTATGATGCCCGAAATGGATGGTATAGAGGCTTGTAGATTAATAAGAGAAATACCATCTTTAAAAAATAGTCGAATTATTTTTTTAAGTGCTAGAAATGAAGATTACACCCAACTATCTGCTTTTGACGCAGGTGCTGACGATTATATTTCAAAGCCTGTTAAGCCAAAAATTTTATTAAAAAAAATATCTTCTATTTTTAAAAGAATTCACAAAAAAGAAAATAAAATTCAATTAATTGATCTTGGAGAAATTAAAATAGACAGAAATAAATATTTAGTTTTTATTAATAAAAATGAAATTCAACTTCCAAAAAAAGAGTTTGAATTATTTTTTCTTTTAGCCTCTAAACCTGGAAATGTATTTTCCCGTGACGAAATCATGAACAAAGTTTGGGGATCAGATGTAATAGTAGGCGATAGAACTATTGATGTTCATATTAGAAAATTAAGAGAAAAAATAGGAGATTTGTATTTTAAAACTGTTAAAGGAATAGGATACAAGTTTAATCAATATTAGTATGTCTTTATTTAGTAAAATTAAATTAAAATCTTTTGCATTTGCATTTGTTTTGGGTCTTTTACTTTCAATAATTATCTATTTTATTATTGAATTTTTTTTCAATTCCTCTTTTAATTCTCTCAGTCAGTTTTTTATTTTAATTTCAATATTAACATCAGTTTCTTTCTTTTTTATACACCTATATTTAAAATTTTTTATTGAGAATAAGATTAAAGAAATTTATAATTCTGTAATTCCTCAAAATGATGTTATTTCAAGTAATTTGATATCTACAAATATGGAAGATTTAATTAATCAATTAAAGACCTATTCTCAAGAAAGTCAGACAGAAATTAAATCAATGCAAGAAAAAGAAAATTTTAGAAGAAATTTCATTGGAAATCTTGCTCACGAATTAAAAACACCATTATTTACTTCTCAAAGCTATCTTTTAACTCTAATTGATGGCGCTTTAAAAGATGAAAATGTTAATTTAAAGTATTTGAAAATTGCGGAAAAGGCTGTCGAAAGATTAATATTCATTGTAAAAGATTTAGACTTAATTACAAAATTAGAGTCTGATAATATGAAGTTGGAAAAATCTAAATTTAATTTAATATCTATAATCAACAATGTATTTGAAATGTTAGAAATTCAAGCTAACAAAAAAAACATCTCCTTGTTAATTGATAGTAAAATGAGAAGAGTTAACGTCCATGCTGATCAGGAAAAAATTCATCAGGTACTTACAAATTTGATAGAAAATTCCATTAAATATGGAAAAGAGGATGGAACTACAGAAGTTTCTATTGAAGATCTGGTTGAGGATAGATTAATTATTAGAATCACAGATAATGGAAAAGGGATTAAAAAAGAACACTTTGAAAGGTTATTTGAAAGGTTTTATAGAGTTGAAAACTCAGGAAACAGGTCCACCGGTGGTTCTGGCTTAGGCTTGGCTATTGTTAAGCATATAATTGACGCTCACAATGAAAAAATATATGTTGAAAGTGATCTCGGTGTAGGTTCTGAATTTTCTTTTTCATTAGAAAAATCTAATTAATAATAATTAAATTTAATTTCAAATAACAGAATTTGGGAAGTAAAAACAAGCTAAAAAGATTTATTGAAAATGAGAGTTTTGACAATGTTGTTCAACCATCCAGAGAAGAATTAATATCAAAAAAATTTAAATTTCTTGGTAAATGGAATGAATTAGTTTTTAAAAACACAAATCCAATTATTGTTGAACTTGGGTGTGGAAAAGGAGAATACACTATTAATTTAGCCAAACTGAACCCAGATAAAAATTTTATTGGAATTGATATTAAAGGAGCTAGATTTTGGAGAGGTGCTAAAACTGCAGTTGAATCAAAATTAAGTAATGTATTTTTTATTAGGACTCAAATAGAACTTTTAAATTATATTTTTAACACAAATGAAATCGATCAAATTTGGTTAACATTCCCAGACCCTCAAATTAAATTTCAAAGACGAAAGCATAGATTAACTAACCCTAATTTTCTTTCTTTATACAAGAATATTCTTAAGTCTGGCGGAATAATGCATTTAAAGACAGATAGTGAATTCCTTCATGGTTACACACTTGGACTTTTAGAAGGCATGTCAATCAAGCCGTTATTTTCAAACCATGATGTATATAAAAATAAAAATGCACCTGATGAAGTAGTTAATATTCAGACCCATTATGAAAGCATTTATTTAAAAGTTGATAAAAAAATCACTTATTTAAGTTTTAGCTTCAATGATTAAAAAAAATAAATCAGATTTTTTTGAAAAAGTTTATACTGTAGTTAAAAAAATTCCATTTGGAAAGGTTACTACATACGGAGCTATTGCTAAATATTTAGGATCTGCCAAAAGTGCTAGAGTTGTCGGTTGGGCTATGAACGCTTCGCATATAAATAAAGATATTCCTGCACACAGAGTTGTTAATAGAATAGGATTGTTAACTGGAAAAAAACACTTTTTTGGAATAAATCTTATGAAACAACTTTTAGAAAGCGAAGGTTTAATAATTAAAAATGATCAAATTCATGATTTTAAATTATTTTTTTGGGATCCAAATAAAGAATTAGAATAGTATATTTGCAATTTAGAATCATTTTAAATGTAAATGTTAACAAAAAATAAAATTTCTGAAATCTTAAGTAATGTTCACTTTGATAGTAATAAAGAGGACATTATTAGTAATGGATCGGTTAAAAATATAGTAGTTTTTGACAAAGAAATTATTATTGATTTGGAAATTTTAAAACCAACTCTACAAGCCAAAAATACCATTAGAAGAAAAATTGTAGATTCTCTTAATGATAATATAGATTTTAATATTGAGGTTAAAATTAATTTTATATTAATTACAGAAAAAGAACCTACAATATATAATTCAACAAAAGAAGTTAAAAACATTTCTAATATTATTGCAATATCCTCTGGTAAAGGTGGTGTTGGAAAATCTACTGTAACCGCTAATCTGGCCGTTTCACTTTCTAAAATGGGATTTAAAGTAGGGATTTTAGATGCTGATATTTATGGTCCATCAATTCCAGAGATGTTTGATGTTTCTGGGCAAAAACCACTTGCTGTTGATGTAGATGGTAAATCAAAAATGAAACCCATTGAAAACTATGGTGTAAAAATATTATCTATTGGTTTTTTTACTAAAATTGATCAAGCTGTAATATGGAGGGGGCCAATGGCTTCAAAAGCTTTAAATCAGATGATATTTGATGCTGACTGGGGAGTTCTAGATTTTCTTTTAGTAGATCTTCCACCTGGAACGGGAGATATTCATTTAAGCATAATGCAATCTTTGCCAATTTCTGGAGCAGTAGTTATAAGTACTCCTCAAAAAATAGCTTTAAATGATGCTAGAAAAGGAGTTTCAATGTTTAAAAAAGAAAATATTAATGTTCCTGTTTTAGGCATAATAGAGAATATGGCTTATTTTACACCAAAAGAACTTCCTGAAAATAAATATTATTTATTTGGAAAAGAGGGTGCCAAAAATTTATCTTTAGATTTAAGAATTCCATTTTTAGGAGAAATACCTATTATTCAAAGTGTAAGAGAGGCCGCAGATTTTGGAAGACCAGCCGCAATGCAAGAAAGTACTATTTCTGAGGAAATATTTAAGAAAGTTTCAAAAAATATGTTATCACAATTGTTGATTAGAAATAAAGAATTACCCGAAACCGAAATAGTTAAAATTACAACAATGTCTGGTTGTATTAGTCAAAAATAAAATCATATGAAAAAAGATTTATTAAAAGATAAAGTTGAACAAGGTTTAAATGAAATTAGACCATTTTTAGAATCTGATGGCGGGAATATTGAACTAATTTCAATTGAAAAAAACGTTGTCAAAGTAAAATTATTAGGAAATTGCGTTAGCTGTTCTGTTAATCAAATGACTCTCAAAAATGGAGTTGAATTAACAATTAAAAAATTCGCTCCTCAAATTGAACAGGTTATAAATATTGATTAATGAATAAAATTGAAACCGATATTTTAATAATTGGAGCAGGTCCAGTTGGGTTATTTACTGTATTTGAAGCCGGTTTGCTTGGATTAAAATGTCATATTATTGATGCTTTGGCCAAACCAGGAGGACAATGTGTTGAATTATATCCTAAAAAACCTATCTATGATATTCCAGGAATGCCCGAGGTATTAGCTGGTGATCTTATTGATAATTTATTAGAACAAATTAAACCCTTTAGACCAGGCTATAGTTTAGGTGAAAGAGCTGAAAAATTAATTAAAAACGAAAATGGTTCATTTGACGTAATAACAAACACTGGAAAAATACATAATGCTAAAGTTGTTGCGATTGCCGGTGGATTAGGCAGTTTTGAGCCAAGAAAACCTCCAATAGAAAACATTTCTAATTTTGAAAATAAAGGGGTAGAGTACATGGTAAAAAATCCTGAAATATTTAATGGTAAAAATATAGTAATTTCTGGGGGAGGAGATTCAGCTTTAGACTGGACTATAGAATTATCAAAAATTGCTAAAAGAGTTACGCTGGTGCACAGAAGAAACGAATTTAGAGGAGCTATTGATTCGGTTGAAAAGGTTCAGAAATTAAAAAATCAATCTGCTATTGATGTAATTACTCCAAGTGAGGTAATTAAATTAAATGGAAATGAAAAACTTGATAGTATTGTAATAAAACATTTAGGTATTGAAAAGAATATTAATACAGATTATTTTATTCCGTTGTTTGGTTTGATTCCAAAATTAGGAAGTTTATCAAATTGGGGTTTAGAGTTAAATAAAAACTCAATCGTTGTTAATAACAGCTTGGATTATCAAACCAATATTCCAGGTGTTTTTGCAATAGGTGATATAAACTCTTATCCTGGTAAATTAAAATTAATTTTATGTGGTTTTCATGAAGCCACATTAATGTGTCAATCAGCATTGAAAATTATAAATCCAAATAAAAAAAATATTCTTAAATACACAACAGTTTCTGGAATTCAGGGTTTTGATGGTACTAAAAAGAAAACTGACAACTCAATTATAAAGACAATTTATTAATGGATAACATATTTAAATTTGATTTAAACGGTATTCATAAGGTTAGTGGGCAATCAGGATGGAGATCTCCAAGTAATATTGCGCTTATAAAATATTGGGGAAAAAAAGAGATTCAAATTCCTTTAAACACATCCTTAAGTTTCACTTTGTCCAATTGTCACACTGAATGTGTTGTTAAATATGAGCCATTAAAAAAATCAGTAATTAATTGTGATTTTAAATTACTTTTTGAGGGCAAAAGAGAGATTTCTTTTGAGAAGAAATTGAATTTATTCTTTAAAAGAATAGTTGATTATTGCCCATTCTTATTGGATTTAAAATTAACGATTGAAACTAAAAATTCATTCCCACACAGTAGTGGAATTGCTTCTTCTGCTTCTTCTTACAGCGCACTTTCATTATGTATAATGGATATTGAAAAAAAAATAAATCCAAAGATTAGTTCTGAGTTTTTTTTTAATAAGGCATCTTTTTTATCAAGATTAGGCTCTGGAAGTGCTTCCAGGAGTGTTTTAGGTCCATTAGTAATTTGGGGTAAAACTGATCTTTTTAAAAATAGTTCTGATTTGTATGCCGTTAAATATTTAGATAAAATACACAATAACTTTAGAAATATTCAAGATACTATTTTGTTAGTTGACAAAGGACAAAAACATATTTCAAGTACTGTAGGGCATGGATTAATGAACGATCATTCTTTTTCTGGTGATCGACTTAATCAAGTTGAAAAAAACATGAAACTTTTAAATAAAATTTTAGTTTCCGGTGATTTTGATGCTTTTACTAATATTGTTGAGTTAGAAGCCCTTACATTGCATGCCATGATGATGACATCTAATCCATATTATCTATTAATAAAGCCAAATACTTTAAATATTATTAATGAAATTTGGAATTATAGAAAAAATACAAATTCTGAAGTATGTTTTACTCTTGATGCTGGAGCTAATATCCATATGTTATATCCGAAGAAAAATTTCAATACGATTCAAAAATTCATTAATGAAAAGCTGTCTAAGTATTGTCAAAAAGGTGAGTTTATAAATGACCATGTTGGTTATGGACCAAATAAATTATAATTTTACAATATGAAAGCCCCTTTGTTTTACTCAAAAATATTGTTATTTGGTGAATATGGAATAATTAAAAATTCTAAGGGTTTGTCAATACCTTACAATTTTTTTAAAGGTGGTTTAAAGATTGGAAATTTCAAAAATGAATCTGAAAAAGCATCAAATAAAAGTCTTACAGACTTTAAAAATTATTTAAAAACAATTGAAAGCTCTGTTGTTGAATTTGATTTTATTAAACTTGACACGGATCTTAAAAATGGCATGTTCTTCGACAGCACGATTCCTCAAGGCTATGGGGTTGGAAGTAGTGGTGCTTTAGTTGCCGCTCTTTATGATAGATATGCATTAAATAAAATTACAGTTTTAGAAAATTTAACCAAGCCTAAAATATTAATCCTTAAGAATATTTTTTCAAAAATGGAATCTTTTTTTCATGGAAAATCCTCAGGATTAGACCCATTAAATAGTTATTTGAGTTTGCCAATTTTAATTCATTCTAAAAATGAAATCGAAACTACAGGAATTCCTTCTCAGTCTTCAAACGGAAAAGGTGCTGTGTTTTTATTAGATAGTGGAATGTCAAGTGAGACTGCTCCAATGGTAGATTTATTTTTTAAATCAATGAAAAATAAAAATTATAATAAAATAATAAAAGAAAATTTTATTAAAACTACCGATGATTGTGTAGAAGATTTTTTAAATGGCAATTTTAATTCATTGTTTACGAATATGAAGATTTTGTCTAAGGTTGTTTTAGAAAATTTTAAACCAATGATCCCAAAAGACTTTCATCAACTTTGGAAAAAAGGAATTGAGTCTGATGATTATTTTTTGAAATTATGTGGATCAGGTGGAGGTGGATATATATTAGGTTTTTCTAAGGATTTCCAAAAAGCTAAAGAATCTCTTTCTAATTACAAACTTGAGGTTGTATACAATTTCTAATGTCTTTTGTTTCTTTAAATAAAAGATTTTTATTTAAATTTTTAAGTTTGTTCTCTGTTGTTAGAGGCTATAATATTCTTTTTATTATAACTGCTCAATTTATTTCTTCAATTTATATCCTTTCTGACAATAATAATTTTTATGAAGTTGTTTTTGATATTAATATTTGGTTAATTATTTTTTCTTCAGCTTTTTCAATTTCAGCCGGTTATATTATAAATAATGTTTTTGATTCTGAAAAAGATTTAATTAATAGACCTTTAAAAACCACTCTTGAGAAGGAAATATCTGGAAGAACAAAACTTACAGTTTATGTTTTTTTGAATGTCGTAACATTAATTCTAGCTTTTTTAGTTTCCTTAAAAGCTCTTATTTTTTTCATTGTCTATATTTTTAGTATAATTATTTATTCCGTTAAAATTAGTAAGTATCCATTTATAGGAAATATTTTTTCTGTTCTTTTGTCAATTACTCCTTTTTTTGCAATTATTCTATATTATAAAAATTATTCTAACGAAATTTTTTCCCACGCATTATTTTTGTTTTTAATTGTTCTGATAAGAGAAGTAATTAAAGATCTTGAAAATTTTGTTGGAGATTTTACATTAAATTATTTCACAATTCCTGTAAAATATGGAGAAAAAGCTTCTAAGTTTTACATTACTTTTTGTTCATTTTTAGTGTTGGTGATTGCTTATTTAATATTAATTTCTTATGAACTGTCTTACATGAAATATTTTTATTTTTTCAGTTTTATTTTCTTAACTATATTCAACTACTTTCTTTGGAAGAGTCATTCAAAAGAAAAATTTCAATTTCTACATAATTCATTAAAACTTTTAATCGTTTTGGGATTATTTAGTATAATATTGCATGGTATATAAAATAATATGGAAAGTCAACTTGTAAGACTAAACAAATACATTTCTAATTCAGGTCTATGTACTAGACGTGAAGCAGATGATTACATTCAAAGTGGTAGAGTTTTTGTAAACAATAAATTAGTTGAAAAACTCGGTTTGAAAATTTCTTTAAATGATGAAGTTAAAGTTGATGGAGATTTAATTTACCCATATAAATTTCATTATTTGCTTTTAAATAAGCCATTAGATTTTGATTTTAATATCTCAGGAAAAAAAAATGTTTTACATCTAATGTCATCTTTAAATGCTGTTAACTTAAGACCTATTCAACCTACAGTCAAGCAATTTTCAGGCTTGGTATTAATTTCAAATGACAATCAATTTAATAATAATATTTCTAAAAGATTTAACTCATTTAAACAGCTATTTCATATTAGGTTAAAGAATGTTATTTCAATTGAGGATTTACATTCTATCAAAAATTCACCAAACAGCAAAAATATTGAAATAATATCTATTGATTTTGTTACTGATGGATTGCAAAATGAATTGGGTCTTGAAGTTAGTTCTGGCAAACAATCTAGTATCTTAAATTTATTTGAAAAATATAACCATAAAGTTATTTCTATCGACCGAGTTCTGCTTGCTGGACTTTCAAAAAAGGATTTACCCAGAGGAAAGTGGAGAACATTAAAAAAACAAGAACTAGTAAATTTAAATTCTTTTTAATTCGAACTAGCCCAAATAAACCCTCTTGTTAGTAGTTTCCATGCTTCTATGTGGGTTTTGAACTCATTTGGATTGTGTCCTAATGAAATACAAAAAACTTTTCCTTTTCCAAATTTCTTTCTCCAAACTACAGGCATTTCGACATCCTTAATCCAAGGATAATTTTTGCCATCAAATTTTGTTGTAGCAAGAACTTCAATATTAGGGTCTAAGTGAAGGTAATATTGTTCTGTAAATATTTCGAAATCTTTTATCCCTTCAGTAATTTTATCTTTAAATATTTTTACTTTAAAATTTACCATACCGCCAGGATGTTCTACCCATTGAGCTCCAGTCATAAATTGATAACTTGTGTTATTCCTAAAAGAATCAATAATTCCACCATGAGCTCCAGCAAATCCGACACCTTTTTTTACAGCATTTGTAAGATTTTTTTCTTGTTGATTTGTGATTTCCCCCATAGTTACAGACTGAATTATAAGATCAAATTTCATGAGATATTCAAAATTTGAATACGCATTTAAACTATTACTAACTGTAACATTAGCATTATTTTTAATTAACCATTTTTCAACAATATCAGAAAATAGTTTAGGATTATGTCCTTCCCATCCTCCCCAGACAATTAATACATTTTTATCTTTTATTTCTTGTGATTGAGCTAATTGTTGTGAAAAAATTAAAACTATAATTAAGTAAATAAAAAAATTCTTCATAAATTCAAAAAGATTGAAAATTAAATCATTGTTATCATTTATTTTTCATAAATGATTGTTTTTTGCTTCAATTTAATTAAATATTGTTTAGTAATAACAATTCAAGTATTAATGAAGTGCAATTATTTATTGTAAGTAATATATTTAATAATTCAATTTTCTTAAAAAAATGAATAAAATTAGTTATGAATAAAAATTCAAGAAGAAAGTTTATAAAAAAGTCTGCTTTAATTGGATCGGGTTTTTTTATAGTTCCAAGAAACGTTCTAGGAGGTAATGGGTATGTATCGCCAAGTGATCAAATGCTAATAGCTTCAATTGGTTCTGGAGGAAAGGGAGGAGACATTAGAAATAAATGGGCTAGCAAGGAAAGAGTAGTTGCCTTGTGTGATGTACACCCTGATGGTTCTCACGGAGTAATAAAATCAAGAAAAAAATATCCAAATGCAAATTTTTATCTTGACTTTAGGGAGCTTTTAGATAAAGAAAAAGATTTGGATGCTGTGACTATTAGTACGCCTGACCATACACACGGAATTATTGGAAATAATGCAATGAATAGAGGATTACATGTTTATATTCAAAAACCTTTGACACATAATATTGAGGAAGCTAGAATTTTAACTAAAACCGCGAAAAAAAATAAAGTAGTTACTCAGATGGGTAACCAAGGAGGGTCAAGTTTAGGAGTTAATAAAATAAAAGAATGGGTTAATAATAAATCTATTGGTAAAATCAGTAAAGTGTATTCTTGGACTAATAGACCTGTTTGGCCTCAAGGTTTTGAAATGCCAAAGCCATCTACATCAAAACCAGAAAATTTAAATTGGGATTTATGGTTAGGACCAGCTCAATACAGAGGATATAGACCGGAATTCCACCCTTTCAATTGGAGAGGATGGTGGGATTATGGTACTGGAGCTTTAGGTGATATGGGTTGCCATATTCTTGATGCACCATATAAGGCATTAGAACTAGGTTATCCAAAAGATGTCGAATGTAGTGTGGCAAATATTTATGAAAAAATGTGGAGTGCTAATTATTACCCTGAGGGTCCACCCGCTGCGTCATTAATTACCTTGCATTTTGATAAGACAAGTAAAACAGATTCTAATGTTGAATTGATATGGATGGATGGCGGAATAGTTCCACCAAGACCAGAAATAATTCCTGCAGAAGATTATTTAGGAGAAGAAGGTAATACAAATGGAGTTCTTATTATAGGCGATAAAGGAGTCATTTCATGTGGAGTTTATGGATTAAATCCAAAACTTTATAGAAAAGGTGAAAAAACATTACATTTTGACACCGACTCAATTCAAAAAGAGGGTCTTGATCATATTCATCATGAGGAATGGATTAATGCTTGTAAAGGAGGTTATGGAAGTGAAGAGTATAAAAAATTAACTTCACCAATTGAATATTCAGGACCTTTCACAGAGACTGTTTTGATGGGAAATTTAGCTTTGAGAAGTTATATGTTAAAAAAAGGGAAAGAATTCATTGGCAGAAAGAAGTTACTTTGGGATGGTGAAAATACAAGGATAACTAATTTTGAACCAGCCAATCAATTTGTTGGTAGAACAAGAAGAAAAGGTTGGGAATTATAAATTTTAAAACAATAAAAACTATGAAAAAAATATTAATATTATTTACATCTATTTTGATTTTATCTTGCAACAATAGCAATCAAAATAAAAATTCAATTGATTCTATTCCAATGACTAAAATTAACGAATCAAGTATGAATGGTGAATGGGTTTCGTTGATTCAGCAAAATACAATGGATGGATGGCATTATTTCCAAGATAATGGTAAAAAAACAGGTTGGGATATTAAAGACGGCGTTTTAACCTTTACCTCTGCAAATGCTAAAGGTAAGGGTGATAAAAGTTTGGTAAGTGATAAGGAGTATACTAGCTTTAAAATTCATTTAGAATGGAAAGTAAGCCCTGGTTCAAATAGTGGATTTTTTTGGGGAGTCAAGGAGGATGAAAAGTATGAATTCCCATTTGTTACTGGTCCTGAAATTCAAATACTAGATCCTAAAAATCCGGATGGACCTTTAACTCAAGCAGGCGCATTATATGGTATGATAGCTCCTTCAGAATGGGTTACTAACCCAGCGGGAGAATGGAATTCTTATGATATTACAATAAATCATAATATCAATAAAGGAACAGTTGTTCATAATGGCACAAAAATTGTTGAATTCCCATTAAGTGGGGATGAGTGGGATACTATGGTAGAGCCAACTAAATTTAATAATTGCGATCAAAAGCCTTGGCAAAATTGTGATTTTGGAAAATTTAAAACAGGAAGAATAAGCATACAAGATCATCCAGGTGTAATCTCATTTAGAAATATAAAAATTTTAGAACTTTAATAGATAATATGCAAATCAAAGAAAATTCAAAAGAATACGATGTAATTATAGTAGGGTCAGGTGCAGGAGGTGGAATGGCTTCAAAAATTTTGTCCGAAGCAGGATTGAAAATAGCTATAGTTGAAGCTGGCCCATTTTATGATCCGGCAAATCCAGATCAAATGACACAAATGAAGTGGGCTTATGACTCACCCAGAAGAGGTGCAGGCACAACTAGACCTTTTGGTGATTTTGATCAAGCCTATGGTGGATGGGATATTGAAGGAGAGCCTTATTCTCAGAAGGGTGATACTGAATTTAGATGGTTTAGATCCAGAATGTTGGGTGGAAGAACAAATCATTGGGGAAGAATTTCATTAAGATTTGGTCCTGAAGATTTTAAAAAGAAATCAATTGATGGATTGGGTGAAGATTGGCCTATAGGATATGATGATATTAAGCCTTATTACGATAAAGTTGATAAACTAATTGGAGTTTTTGGTAGTAAGGAAAATTTATATAACGATCCAGATGGGTTTTTTCTTCCTCCTCCAAAACCAAGACTTCACGAATTGTTTTACATTAAAGGAGCAAGAAAAAGTAGTGTAAAAGTAATGCCTTCACGACTTTCTATTCTTACTAAAAGAATAAACAATGAACGAGGTGTTTGTTTTTATTGTAGACAGTGTGCAAGAAGCTGTTCAGTTTATGCAGATTTTTCAGCTGGTTCATGTTTGATTTTTCCAGCTCAAGATAATGGAGGTCAAATAGACTTATATGTTAATTCAATGGTTAGAACAGTTACAACCAACGAAGAGGGTAAGGCAACTGGAGTATCCTTTATTAATAAGGAAGATAAAACTGAATATAAATTAAAAGCCAAAGTAGTTGTATTAGCTGCATCAGCTTGTAGTAGCGCTCGAATTTTGTTAAACTCTAAGAGTAAACAACATCCAAACGGATTAGGAAATAGTAGCGATGTTGTTGGTAAATATTTACATGATTCAACAGGTGGAGGTAGAATGGCTTTTTTACCTGAATTAGTAGACAGAAAAATTTACAATGAAGATGGAGTTGGAGGAATGCACGTTTATTCACCTTGGTGGTTAGATAATAAAAATTTGAATTTTCCAAGAGGATATCATATCGAAGTTTGGGGAGGTATGGGAGCTCCCTCATATGGATCAGGATTTAATGTAAATGATTTAAATAAATTTTTTGGAATCAAAGTTGGTGGTTATGGAGATATGTTAAGAACTGATATGAGAAAATATTACGGAACTGTTTTAGGCATGGATGGAAGGGGAGAATCAATTGCTATGGAGAGTAATTATTGTGAAATTGATCCTGAGAAGGTAGATGAGTTCGGAGTACCAATCTTGAGGTTTAATTATAAGTGGTCTAATCACGAAGTAAATCAGGCAAAACACATGCAAGATACTTTTGAGGAAATTATTCATAATATGGGAGGTATTGCATTAGGGAATAAACCTGGCAAAGACAGAAATTATGGACTTACCAAACCTGGAGAAATTATTCATGAAGTAGGTACAACCAGAATGGGTAGTGACCCAAAAACATCTGTTGTTAACGAATTTGAACAATTGCATGATGTTTCAAATGTATTCGTAGTTGATGCTGGTCCTTTTGTTTCTCAAGCAGATAAGAACCCAACTTGGACTATTATGGCTTTAGCATGGAGAACCTCAGACTACATTGTAGATCAGTTTAAAAAACAAAATTTCTAAATTATGAACAGAAGAGATAGTTTAAAATCATTAGTATTTGGCTCTATTGGCGTGGGTGTCTTACTCGAAGGTTGCGTTTCTGGAGTAGATAACGAAACTGTAGCTAATTCTTTAAAAAAGTTTAACTATGGAAGAACACCTAAAGAAAAAGAATATGATAAATTACTTTTTTCAAAAAAGTGTTTTACCAATAATCAAATGACATTAATTTCTAAGATCAGTAATTTAATACTTCCCCCAAATGAATTTGGATCAATCAATGATGCTGAAGTGCCTGAGCTAATTGAGTTTATGGCTAAAGATATACCAAGTTATGAAACTCCATTAAAAGAGGGTTTAGTTGCATTAAATCAAAATTCAAATGAAAAATTTAAGAAAGTGTTTATTGATTGTGATGAAAGTCAGCAGAAATCAATTTTAGATTTAATGGCTTATCCAGACCCTGATTTGTCTAGCTCTGAGCAAAGTGAAGATGTTAAATGGTTTTCATTGTTTAGAAATTTAACTATGACAGGTTATTATACTTCAAAAGTTGGGATTGAAGAATTAGGTTATAAAGGGAATACACCAAACGTTTGGGATGGTGTTCCTCAGGATGTATTGGATCAGTATGGATTATCTTATGATCAAGATTGGTTAGATAAATGTGTAGATCAGACAAAAAGAAACGATGTAGCCGAGTGGGATGAACAGGGTAATTTGATAACTTGATAACAGCGTAAAAGCAAAAAGTCTCTATAAATAGAGACTTTTGTGGTACCTCCAGGAATCGAACCAGGGACACAAGGATTTTCAGTCCTTTGCTCTACCAACTGAGCTAAGGTACCATTGCTTTTTTTTTGCAAGAGCAAATATAAATTCTTTTATTAGAGAAGCAAAAAATCATTAAATAAATCTTCTTTATTTTTAGACTTAAATACAAATAAATTGAATTTAGTAGTAGATATTGGGAATTCCTCGCTTAAAGTCGCAATCTTTGATAAAAAATTAATGACAAGTAAATTCATTTACACCAATCAATCATTAAATATTTTTTCAGACCTTTTCAAAAATAACGTTATTGATAATTGTCTTATATCTAATGTTTCAACTATTGATAAAAATATTTTAGATTTTTTAAAAATCAATTCTAATTTATTTTCTATAAATGAATCTATTAATTTACCATTCATTAATTTATACAAAACTAAAAACACACTAGGTCATGATCGAATAGCACTTGTAAGTGCAGCAGCAATTGATTTTCCAGATCAAAACATATTAATTATTGATACAGGAACTTGTATTACGTATGATTTTAAAAACAGTGAAAACGAGTATTTAGGAGGTGGAATTTCACCTGGAATTCAAATGAGATTTAAATCATTAAATTCGCAAACATCTAAACTTCCTTTGTCAACAATTAATCTAGACTATAAATTAATTGGTGATGATACAAATAGTTCAATCAACTCAGGTGTTGTACACGGGGTTATCTCAGAAATTAATGGTATAATTAATCAGTATCAAGAAAGGTTTAAAAACATTAAGATAATTTTAACAGGAGGTGATTCTAATTTTTTGCTCAAGAAGATAAAAAATACCATCTTTGCTGATCAAAATTTCCTTCTTAAAGGATTAAACTATCTTTTAGAGGATAATATTAAATAATGAAAAAACTTTTATATACTATTTTATTTTTAGTTATCACCTTAAATACTTATTCTCAATCGGGTACTTCATCGCCCTATTCTTTTTATGGGGTTGGTACTAGTACTTTTAAAGGTTCTATTGATAACAGATCAATGGGCGGATTAAGTGTTTATTCAGATAGTATTAATTTAAATTTAACAAATCCTGCTTCTTTATCTGAATTAAAGAGAGTTAATTATTCGCTAGGAATAACTTATGACAATTTAACTTTTAAGTCTGAAAATGCTAATGAGAACTCAAACAGCTCTAATGTTAATTATTTAGCCGTTGCAATACCAACTAAACACTTTACATTTGCTTTTGGTGTAATCCCACAAACTTCAGTAGGTTATCTTTTAGAAAGTACAGATGAGACTGTTATTCCAAATGTTATAGATAGATACAGAGGAGAGGGTGGTGTTAATACTGCTTTTTTATCTTTTGGTTTCAAACTTTTTAATAAGATAAGCGTTGGACTAACAACTAATTATGAATTCGGAAATTTAAATCATATAACTACTCGATTTTTAGAAGATGTTGAGTTAGCTACCAGACTTGAGAGTAATTCATCTTTAAGTGGTTTAAATAATGTTTATTCTCTAATGTACAGAGAAAAAATTTCAAATAAATTAACATTACATGCCACATATGTATCTAGTCAAAAATTTGAGTTGACCTCTAACAATACTCAAACTTTATCTACATATTCATTAACCAATCAGTATGGTGGTGATGAAGAACAAATAGATTTAGGTGCATTGAATTTAGAAAAAACAGAAATTACAGTTCCTAAATTTCAAACATTTGGACTAGGATTTGGAGTCGATACTAAATGGTTTTTAGGAGCTGAGTATAAGTTAGTTGAAGGAGGAGGATTAAACAATAAATTGTTTGATCTTGATAATGTTGAATTTAAAAAAGGTTCTAAATTATCAATGGGCGGTTTTTATATACCTAAATATGATTCTTTTACCAGTTTTTTCAGTAGACTTGTTTACAGAGGAGGTTTTAGAATTGAAGACTCAGGTCTTCACATAGACAATCAGTCAATTAAAGAGGTCGGGTTTAATTTTGGATTCGGAATCCCTTTTCAAGGATTTTCAAGTATTAATTTGGGATTTGAAGTTGGTAAAAGAGGAACTACAAACGCAGGTTTAATTCAAGAAAACTTTTTTAGTGTTAGACTGGGTATGTCTTTAAGTGATCTTTGGTTTGTAAAAAACAAATACAATTAATAAATTGGGCATCGTTTTTGATTTCATCAATAATATGTAATAAAACACAATGAAAAAAGTTATATTTTTTAGTCTTATATTCTTAATTTCTTTAACTACTTTTTCTCAGTCAAAAGAAGAATGTTTTTCAAACCTTTCAATTTTCGCAGAGTATGCTAAAGTTAAAAACTACAAAGAAGCATATCAGCCTTGGCTAGACTTAAAAAGTGAGTGTCCTGATATAAATTCTGCAGTTTATGTTTTAGGTGAAAGAATGCTGAAATCTTTTATAAAAACATCTGATGGTGATGTTAAACAAAAATATAAAAATGATTTAGTTAATCTATACGGTGAATGGTTAACCTATTTTCCTAAAAATAAAAGAGGAGTGAGTGAGGTTGGTAAGATTCTAGCTATAAAAGCTCAAACTATGATTGATTACAAATTGGCTGAGGATAGTGAGATATTTGAAATATACGACCAGGCATTTAAAAAAGACTCGAAAAGTTTTAAATCTCCAAAAGGTTTATACAATTATTTTAAAATATACTTTAGACTATACAAAGATGGTAATAATGATGTATCCTTAGAGCAGGTTTTTGATAAGTATGAAGAATTAACTGAAAAATTTGAGTTTGAGATGGGAGCTTATACATCTAAGTTGGATAAACTATTACAAAAAGAAAATAATAGTGATCCATTAACATCTAGAGAGGTTAGAAACAAGAAGGTTTATGAAGTTAATATGGTTGCTTGTAATACTTATTTAAACAATCTTAATGCTATAATTGCAAAGGAATCTACCTGTGAAAACTTAATTCCATTATACAGAAAAAACTTTGATAAATTTAAGTCTGATTCAGTTTGGCTAAACAGAGCTGCTAGTAGAATGGATAGTAAAGATTGCTCAGATGACCCATTATTCGTTGAGCTTGTTGAAGCTTTACACGAATTAAATCCTTCTGCAAATTCAGCATATTATTTAGGGTTGTTAAATGATAAAAAAGGAGATACTAAATTAGCAATACAATACTACAATGAATCTATTGATTTAGAAACTGACAATTTGAAGAAAGCTAAAACACTTTATAAAATTGCAATTAAGTTCAAGAAATCTGGACAATTCTCAAAATCTAGAACATATGCTAATAAAGCTTTAGTATTTCAACCTTCCATGGGAAGAGCATATTTGCTTATTGCTAATTTGTATGCTAGTAGTGCAAATAATTGTGGTAAAACTCAGTTCGAAAAAAGGTCCATTTATTGGCTTGCTTTGAAAGAAGCAAAAAAAGCAGCTTCTGTCGATGCCTCTGTAAGAAAACTTGCTAATAAAACAGCTATAAGCTATGAGGGAAGAGCACCATCTAAAACTGATATTTTTAGTGAAGCAATGAGTGGTAAAACAATTTCTTTTAAATGTTGGATAGGTAAATCAGTTACCGTACCTTCATTGAACTGATGAATTTTTTAAGATTTTTAGTATTTTTTTTTCTTTTTTCGTGTGAAGATAATTTTCAAGAAATACAAAACATAAATAGCAAAAACACTTTACCCGTAGGTATTACTGAAAATTTAAAATTAATATATACTGATTCTGCAAAAGTTAAAGCTATTCTTTACTCTAGCTTAAACAAAGATTTTACCAATAAAATTTTTCCTTATTCAGAATTTCCAAATGGAATTAAAATAACATTTTTTGATAAAGATAATAATGAAACAAATGTTACTTCTGATTATGCAATAATGTATAATAAAACTAATATTGTTGACATGAAAGGAAATGTAATTATTAATAATTATGACGGTTCTGAACTCAAAACAAGTCAATTGTTTTGGGATCCTGACCAAGAATGGTTGTTCACAGAAAAAAAATTTACATTTAAAAATATTGATTATGATATTGCAGCTACAAGATTAGATGCTAATAGATCATTTACTATATTTAACACAGGAAAACTCGACGGTAAAGTATTAGTTGAAGATAATTAATGAATTTATGAACAATTACAGAAGAATTTCAGAATACATATATTTAGTCATTTCCTTTGTTTCAATATTTGAATATTTTTTTGGTGACAATTCATCTCAAAAAAGCAATATTTTTTTAATATTGGCTATATTTTCATTTGGAATGTTTTTGTTTCGCAGACACTACAGAATTAAATTTAAAAACAGAAGAAAATAGATTTAATGGATAATCATTTTTTAGTTATTCTTATTTCTATTGTTTTTTCAGGCTTTTTCTCCGGCATGGAGATTGCATTTGTTTCAACCAACAAAATTTTTTTAGAAATAGAAAAAAAACAAAAAGGTTTAGTTTCTTTTTTTATTAAAAAAATTACCATAAATCCCTCAAAATTTATTACCACAATGTTACTTGGTAATAATATTGCTTTAGTTATTTACGGTATATACTCAGGAAGGTTAATTATTAATGTTTTTTTTCCTGAACTTATTAATGAAACTTCAATTGATTTTAAATATATCTTTTATCAAACATTGATTTCTACTCTTGTTATTTTAATAACTGCTGAATTTTTGCCTAAAGTTTTTTTTCAAATTTACGCCAATAGACTTTTTAAATTATTTTCTTTTCCAGCTTTTATTTTTTATTATTTATTCTCACCATTAACCTTTGTATTTAATTCGATTTCTGATAGTGTTTTAAATAAGTATTTTAAAACTAAAAAAGATGAATTAAAAATGGTATTTAGTAAAGATGAGTTGGGAGATTATATTAATCAAGAGATAGGTGCTGATAATGAAATGGAGTTAGATTCAGAAATTCAAATTTTTCAAAAAGCTTTAGAATTTTCTAAGGTAAGAGCTAGAGAAATAATGATTCCTAGAGCTGAAATAGTTTCGGTTGACAGGTACGTAACTCCTTCAAAATTGAAAGAAATTTTTATTAACACAGGCCTTTCAAAAATATTAGTTCATCAAGAAAATATTGATAACATTGTTGGTTATATAAGTATTCAACATATGTTTAAGGATTTTAAAAAATTTAAATCACTAATAATTTCGATTGAATTTGTGCCTGAATCTATGTTTATTAATGACTTATTAAATCTTTTAACTAAAAAACGAAAGAGTGTCGCGGTTGTTATTGATGAATACGGAGGAACGTCTGGCATTATAACTGTTGAAGATATAATTGAAGAACTAGTTGGTGAAATTGAGGATGAACATGATTCTCCAAAACATCTAGAAAAAAAATTAGGAAATAATTACTTTAGATTATCAGCAAGGGTGGAAATTGATTATTTAAATCAAAAATTTAAATTAAATATTCCTGTAAGTGAACAATACGAAACTTTGGGTGGATTTATTATTAGTTTAAATGAGAAAATCCCCGAAAATGATGATAAAATATTTTATAATAACTTGATGTTTAAAATCATTAATGTGTCAAGCTCAAAAATTGAGATTGTTGAATTAATTATTGAAGATTAATTTTAAGAGTTTAACTTTTTTTAATTCCTAAGTATATTGTATTTTCGTTTGCTACAAAAAAATAAATTATGGCTATTCTAGGACAAATTCGATCTAAATCTATTTTTTTAATTATTGTGATAGGTTTAGCTCTGTTTGCATTTGTAATTTCTGGTGTTTTTGACGGTAAAGGTTATCAAGCTCAACAACCAGTAGGTGTTATTAATGGTGAGGAAGTATTAATAGAAGACTTTAGAGGGCAAGTTGACTTTTTAGAAAGAAACTACAATCAACAGGGAATGGTTGCTGTAAATAATGTTTGGAATCAAAGGTTAAGATCTGAAATTTTAAGACAACAATTTGAAATTTCGGGAATTCAATCTGGTAAAGATCATTTGCAAAATATTTTAAAAAACAACTCTACTTTTAATTCAGATCCGCAATTTTTGAATGAAGCAGGAATGTTCGATATAGATAAATTTAAAACTTTAATTATTGAACTAAAGACAACAAATCCAGAAGCTTACGAGCAATGGAAAAGTCAAGAAAAGATTTTCGAATCTCAATCTAATGAACAGATATATTTAAACTTAGTTAATGCTGGTGTTAATTACACTCAAGCAGACGGTAAATTTGAATATACATTACAAAATGACAATGTTGACATTGAGTACATTCAAATTCCTTATTCGTCTGTTGAAGACTCATTAATCTCTTATTCACAATCTGACTTAAAAAAATATATTAATAATAATGAAGATGAATTTAAAGTAAATTCTTCTCGTGACATTGAGTATGTTATTTTTGAAGAAAAACCTTCTTTTGAAGATGAAAAAGCTGTAAAAAATCGTTTAAGTAAATTTTTAAAAGAGTCAAAAGAATTTAATGAGGTGTCAAAATTGGAAGAGATTACTCCAAGTTTAACAACTGCTAAAAATATTAAAGAGTTTATTAATGAATATTCCGAGTCTAGTTTTGATTCAATTTATTTACCAAAAGGCTCTCTTCCAGCTGATCATGCAAATTTGCTTTTTAATTTAAATATTGATCAAACGTATGGACCCTACCTTGACGGAGGGTATTTTAAAATTTCTAGAATGTTGGATAAAAAAACAGGAGGATCTGTCAGAGCTAGTCATATCCTTGTTGCATATAAAGGATCTAAAAACGCCAATCCTAATGTTTCAAGATCTAAGAATGAAGCTAAAAAAGAAGCTAATAATATTTTAAGAAAAATAAGAAAATCCCCAAAAAGTTTTACTGAATTAGCCTTTGAGTTTTCTGATGGACCATCAAAGTCTAGAGGTGGAGATCTAGGGTTTGTTCAAGATGGTAATATGGTTAAGCCTTTCAATGATTTTATTTTTTCAAAAAGAATTGGTTCTACTGGAGTTGTCGAAACTGATTTTGGTTTTCATGTTATAAAAGTAGTAGCTAAAGATGACTTAGTTTTACTTGCTTCAATTACTGAAAAAAATGTTCCCTCTGACGCGACAAGCGATAAAGTTTTTAATTCAGCAACAAAATTAGAAATGAGTTTATCTAAAGATGAAGATTTAAATACTTTATCTAACAAAGAAAATTATACTGTTAAAACAGTAAATGGAATCCAAATATTAGACAACGATTTTCCAGGATTAAAAGACCAAAGAAGAATTGTTCAATGGTTGTTTACTGAATCAACTAATGTGTCAGATTTTAAAAGGTTTGATTTGCCAAAAGGAGGTTATTTAATAGCACAAGTCACTAAAATAGTTGATGAGGGACTTTCTAACGTCCAAGATGTTTCTTATAAGGTGCTTCCAATGGTTTTAAAATCTAAAAAAGCTGATTTTATAATCAGTAAAAACGATAATTCTCTTAGTCTTGAGGAAATTGCTGAGATTAACGGAACTGAAGTTAGAAAGGCACTAGCATTAAATCAAAAAAATGCAACAATTACTGGTTCAGGTTTAGAACCTTTAGTTATAGGGGCTTCTTTTGGTACTAATATTAATGAAACTTCAGATTTTATTATAGGAGAAAATGGAATTTATAAATTAAAAGTTATTAAAAGAAAAGATACTAACACAAATTCTGATTCAATTGATTCAAATTTCATTATTTCTTATAAAAATCAGTTATTAAATTTAAATAGAACTTCATCTTTTGCAAGAGTTTACGAATCTCTAAAAGAAAATGCGGAGGTTACAGACAATAGATCAGTTTATTATTAAACTAAGATTATCGTATAAACTTTATAGAAGTATATTCCCAGGAAAACAGTTGAAATAATAAATTTTAAAGCTGTTCCTATAGCTAGTCCTATAAATGTTCCTAATGCAGGCTTTAAAGCCATTTTAAAGTTAGTTTTGTCCATAAATTCACCGCTTAATGCGCCTAGAAACGCTCCAAGAATTAATCCGAATGGCCCACCGATAAAAAGCCCAAGAATTAATCCAATTGTAGCTCCTATTAATCCGTTTTTAGAGCCCCCGAGTTTTTTTAATCCAATTATTGGAATAAAAATATCTAATAAAAAAACAATAAAAGCTATTAGAAAAGTAGTTATTAATAACTTATTACTAAAAGGTATATATGACGTAAAATGAATTATTAAAATACCTAGCCAACTTGATAAAGGACCAGGAATTATTGGAGTAAAGCTTCCTATTATTCCAGTTATACATAGAATTAACCCTAATATTAAAAGAAAAACATCCATAAAATTTTTAAATAGATTATTTATTTAAAATTATACTTAATTTTAGAATAAATAAATTAAACGTGAAATTAAAGCAAGTTTTATTTTTATTGTTTTTAATTGTGGGTTGTAATTATAATCCTAATAATTCAACTTATAAAGCTCCTGAGGTTAAGTGGACAACAAAAGACGAACACCCTTCAATAGATAAATGTGATGAATATGAAATTGAAATTGATAGAATAAACTGTTTTAATTCTAAACTTATTAACTTGATTTATTCGAATATTAATTTAGGAGATATTTTAGTTTCAAAAAAACTTAATGACACTGTATTTCTTTCTTTGTTAGTTGACGAGCAAGGTAAACTTTCGTTATTAAATATTGAAAATAAAAAAAGCATTACGAATGAAATTCCTAATATAGATTTAATAATAAAAAATTCACTAAATAATATTCCTTCTTTATATCCAGCTACCAAAACTAATTTTGGTATTCCTGTAAGCACTAAATTTCAGTTACCTTTAATATTAAAATCAAACTAAAACAAGTTGAAAGTTCAAAGGGAAAAAATAATTTTAGGAATTGATCCAGGTACAACAATTATGGGGTTTGGATTAATAAAAGTTGTTGGTAATAAAATGAGTTTTCTTTTGCTGAATGAACTTGTTTTAAATAAACTTGATGATCATTATCTCAGACTAAAATATATTTTTGAAAGAACTATAGATTTGATAGAGAAGTATCATCCGGACGAAATAGCAATTGAAGCTCCTTTCTTTGGAAAGAACGTTCAATCTATGCTTAAATTGGGCAGGGCACAGGGCGTTGCAATGGCTGCGGGCCTTTCAAAAGAAATACCAATAACTGAGTATTCACCAAAAAAAATAAAGATGTCTATTACTGGAAGCGGAAATGCTTCTAAAGAACAGGTTGCCAAAATGCTTCAAAGTTTACTTGGAATCAAAAAGTTGCCAAAAAATTTAGATTCTACTGACGGTTTAGCTGCTGCAGTATGTCACTTTTATAATCAAAATAATAAATTAAGTTCTGAAAAAAATTATTCAGGTTGGAGTGCGTTTGTTAAACAAAATGAAAAAAGAATTAAGAAGTGATGATTTTTTACAAACAGTTTTTTAATCTAAAATAATTTTTTGTGTCAGGAATATATATTCATATACCTTATTGTAAACAAGCCTGCCATTATTGTAACTATCATTTTTCAACTTCTTTAAACAATAAGGAAAGTGTAATTAATTCAATGTTAAAAGAAATTGAGATTAAATCTGTTGGGAGTAATGATTTAATACAAACTATTTATTTTGGAGGAGGAACACCATCTTTTTTTGCCACAAAAGAAATAAATAAAATAATTAATTCGATTTTTGAAAAATTTCAAATATCTGAAAACCCTGAAATAACTTTAGAAGCTAATCCTGATGATCTATCTAAAGCTAAACTTATAGAATTGTCTCAGAGTTATATCAATAGACTAAGTATTGGTGTTCAGTCATTTAATGATGATGAGCTAAAACTTATGAATAGATCACACAATTCCAATGATGCTAAAACTTGCATTGATAATGCATTAAAATATTATGACAATATTTCTATTGATTTAATTTTTGGTATGCCTAATAGTAATTTAAAAACGTGGGAATCAAATTTAAATTATGTTACTAGTTGGAATCTTAACCATATGTCTGCATATGCTCTGACTGTTGAGCCCAAAACTGCTTTGGAATCATTTGTAAAAAAAAATATTATTAAACCATTAAATGAAGACTTGGTATTTGAGCAACACGAATTTATGTGTAATAAAATGTCAAAGCATGAATACGTAAATTATGAATTGTCAAGCTTTGCAAAAAAAGGATATTTTTCAAGAAATAATTCTGCTTATTGGCTACGAAAAAAATATATTGGAATAGGACCTTCAGCTCATAGTTTTGATGGATCTTATAGAAGTTGGAATGTGTCAAATAATTCATTATATATTAAAGACATAAGTGAAAACAAAATGTTTTCTGGAAGAGAAAAGCTTTCAATTATTGATAAGTATAATGAATATGTAATGACCGGCTTAAGAACTAAGTGGGGAATATCACTTACACATTTGGAAAATAACTTTGGTCCATACTACAAAAATAATTTTGAAACTAGAATTGTAAAATATGTGAACACATCTCTAGTTGTAATAAAGGATGATGTTTTTAGAACGACAATTAAAGGTAAATTTCTTGCAGATGGAATTGCATCTGAATTATTTTTAATTAATCCTTAGACAATTTTGTAAAATAATAATAAAATTTAGAGATAGTTTCAATTCCATTTAAAAAATTTGAAACTCCGTAGTGTTCATTTGGCGAATGAATCGCATCACTATCTAATCCAAATCCCATTAAAATAGTTTTGCTATTTAACTCTTGTTCAAAAAGGGCTATTATTGGAATACTCCCCCCATCTCTTGTAGCAATTGGTTTTTTGTTAAAGACATCTTCATAAGCTTTACTAGCAGCTGCAAAACCAATTGTATCTGTTGGAGCGACATAAGGTTGTCCTCCATGATGTTCAGTAACTTTTACACTAACTGTGTCGGGAGCAATATCCGTAATATGTTTTGCAAATAAATCATTAATTCTTTTCCAATTTTGTCCTGGAACTAATCTCATTGAAATTTTAGCAAATGCTTTACTTGGTAAAACAGTTTTAGCACCTTCCTCTGTATAACCTCCCCATATTCCATTTACATCTAAGGCTGGTCTAATTGATTGTCTTTCAATTGTAGTATAGCCTTCCTCCCCATGCTCTTTTTTAAGACCAATTGAACTTTTGAATTCATCAATATTGAAGGGAGCTAAATTCATTTTTTTTCTATCATCATCAGAAACTTTAATCACATTATCATAAAAACCTGGTATAGTAATTTTATTATTTGAATCGTGCAACTCATTAATAATTTTAGATAAAACATTTATTGGATTAGCTACTGTTCCGCCGTAATGACCAGAATGTAAATCTCTATTAGGACCAGTTAACTCAACCTCCATATAAGATAATCCTCTTAAACCTGTTGTTATAGAAGGGGTTGTTTTACTAATCATTCCTGTGTCTGAAACTAATATTATATCATTAGATAATTTTTCTTTGTTTTGTTTTACGAATAATTCAAGGTTATCACTTCCAACTTCTTCCTCACCTTCAATCATAAACTTCACATTACAAGGCAAGTCACCATTTTCAATCATTACCTCTAAAGCTTTTAAGTGCATAAACATTTGACCTTTATCATCACATGCTCCTCTTGCGAAAATTGCACCTTCTGGATGTATTCCTGTTTTCTTTATGTAAGGATTGAATGGATCTTGATCCCAAAGATCTATAGGGTCTACAGGTTGAACATCATAATGACCATAAACTAATATAGTTGGGAGCTTGGTATTGATTAATTTTTCTCCGTAGACAATAGGGTGTCCGTTAGTTTCACAAATTTCACAATTATCTAAACTTAGTTTTATAAAATGTTTTTTAATTAATTCTGCAGCTGATCTTACATCTGAATCATGTTCAGATTTAGCACTTACAGAAGGAATTCTTAATAATTCAAATAATTCGTTTATAAAACGACTTTTATTTTTTTCGATATAGTTTTTGAAATTTTTCACTTTAAATATTTTGTGTAAATGTAATTAAATCTAGTTTTTTAACATAGTAAATTTCATAGTGATATTTTATACAATCTTGCTTATATTTGCCTGCCTTGCGGGTGTGGTGAAATTGGTAGACACGCTAGACTTAGGATCTAGTGCTTAACGGCTTGGGGGTTCGAGTCCCTTCACCCGCACAAAAAAAACCTTTACTTAGTAAGGGTTTTTTTGTTTCTTATCATTTCTGTTTAACTTAGTTTTATTAGTAAATTTAATTAAATCAATTATTAGCATGATTATTGAAATAATCTTGAGTATATTAAAGTCAATATGAAAAAAATATTTATAACCCTTTTTGTGTCATTAACCTTTATTTTTATAAGTTGGAAATATCACGAGGTTAAGTTTGATGATCCAAACAAGGACAAGTTATTAATAGAACTTCTTAAATATGTTTTAGAGAAAGGTCACTATCAATCTCAAGATATTAACGATCAGTTATCAATTAAAGTATTTAATAGTTATTTAGAAATGATAGATCCTCAAAAAAAATACTTTTTGAATTCAGATTTTAAAGAATTCAAAAAGTATGAAAAATTAATTGATGATCAATGGCTTAGTTATGATTTGACTTTTTTCAATTTAACCCACGACAGACTTGTTCAAAGAATAAATGAGGTAGAATTGTTTTTACCTTCTTTATTTAAAAAAACATTTGAATTTGATAGCGATGAAAAGATAAATGTAGATTTCGAAAATTTATCATTTCCTAAAAATGATAAAGAAAGAAAAGAAAGATGGAGAAAACAATTAAAATTTTCAATGCTAGATTTATACGATATAAAAATTTTAGATCAAAAAAAATTAATAGAATCCAATAGCGATTATGTTAAAAAATCTAATTCTGATCTCCTAAATGAATCTCTCGAAATCGTGAATGATAATATCAATGATATTTTTGATTTAATGAATGACTTGGAAAGAAAAGACTGGTTCTCAAATTATGTTAATTCATTTGTTACCCAATATGATCCCCATACTGTTTATTTTAAGCCTGAAGATAAAGATCGTTTTGATGTTAATATTTCAGGGAGGTTTGATGGAATTGGAGCTAGATTACAAAAACGTGACGGTGGAATTGAAATTGTTCAAATTATTTTAGGAGGTCCACTTTGGAAAGACAAAAAGATAGAAGCAGGTGACGAGATAATTAAAGTTGGTGAACCTGGAAAAGACCCTGTCAATGTTATTGGGATGAGAATTGATGATGCAATCAAATTAATTAAAGGTCCTAAAGGAACTGTTGTTGAATTAACCGTTCGACGTAAAGTTGATAATGAAATAAAAACTTTTCCAATTACAAGAGATGAAGTTGTTTTAGAAGAGAGCTACGCAAAATCTACACTAATTAAAAAAGATAACAAAACTTATGGTCTTATAACTTTACCTAAGTTTTATGTTGATTTTAATGATTACAAAGAAATAAACTGTGCCTCTGATGTAAAAAAAGAAATTATAAACTTGAAAAAAGAAGGTATTGAAGGTCTTGTTTTAGATTTAAGAAATAATGGAGGAGGAGCTCTACAAACGGTTGTTGATATGACGGGGTTATTTATCGAAACTGGTCCAATTGTACAAGTTAAATCTATTGGAAACAGAAAAAAAGTTTTGTATGATAAAGATCCTTCTGTTTTCTGGGACGGACCATTAGTTATCTTAGTAAATCAAATGTCTGCTTCAGCCTCAGAGATTATGGCTGCCGCTCTACAAGATTATGAAAGAGCTGTGGTTATAGGAAGCGACAATACCTTTGGAAAAGGAACAGTACAAAATGTCTTAGATTTAAACAGGTTTTTATCTAACAGTGACTTTGATTTAGGTGCTTTAAAGATAACAACTGAAAAATTTTACAGGATTAATGGAGGTTCTGTTCAGCTTAAAGGAGTTGAAAGCGACATTGTAACGCCTAATACATATTCTCATATTGAAATAGGTGAGGCAGATGAAAAAAATCCTTTAAAGTGGGATCAAATAGACAAAGCACAATTTAGAAAATGGGACGGATATTACAACTTAGAAAGTGTTATTAATGATTCTAAATTAAGGATATCTAAAAATGAGTTATTTAGTCTTATTGATCAAAATGCTAAGTGGTTTTCCGAAAGAAGAAAAAATAAAAGTTATTCTTTAAATTATAATACTTTTAAAAATGATCAGAAAAACAATAAATTAAAACTTAAGAAATTTGATAGAATAAAAGATTATAATAATAATTTGAATTTTAATCTTTTGAGTGATCAATCATCCAAAATTAAAGACACTGAAGAATATAAAGAAAATAGAAAGAGATGGCATAATAGTTTGAAATCTGACATCTATATAAACGAAAGTATTAATGTTTTATTAAATTTAAAAACAAAGAAAATAGAAAATAATAATATTTTAGCTAAAGTTGGTTAATGAAACTTTTTAAAAACACAGTATCTCTAAATAATATAGGTATTATTTTAAGTTCTTGTTTTGTATTGTTTTGCCTTATTATATCTTTATTTTCATACGTTTTTATCCCTGATAGTTCTAGGTTTTCAAATCAGATGCATTTGCCAATCAACTCAAAAAGCCCAGGTTTTACAGCAACTTTTATTATAGTCCCAAATAATAGTAATAATCAACAATCTTTTTTGAGTAAGTTATTTACTGGAAATAAATATCCCGATACTGAAATTTTAATTTCTAATTTTCAATTGTCAAAAAATTCTATAAATTATTCTGATCTGTCAAATGACGGAATTAAAAAATCTATTCCTTTTACTGACTTTCCTTCAAATTTAACTTCAAACCAAATTATAGAACAATTCTTAATTAAAAGAAATTATATTTTTGGTACTGATAATTATGGAAGAGATGTTTTTGGTAGAGTCATGTTAGGAACCAGAGTGTCTATGTCCATTGGTATAATTGCAGTCTTGATTTCTTTGTTAATAGGATTATTTATAGGACTAACCAGTGGTTACTATGGAGGTTTAACAGACAAAATATTAATGATGGTTATTAATATTTTTTGGTCTATTCCTACTCTTTTATTGGTTATCGCATTTTCTCTAGCTTTAGGTAAAGGCTTTTGGCAGGTGTATGTAGCTGTTGGTTTAACAATGTGGGTTGAAGTCGCCAGAGTTGTTCGAGGACAAGTAATTTCGGAAAAAAACAAAGATTATATTGTTGCAACCAAAGTATTAGGGTTTTCTGATTTAAGAGTTTTTTTTAAGCATTTAATTCCAAATATAATAGGTCCTATTTTAATTATTTCTGCTGCAAATTTCGCTTCAGCTATCTTAATAGAAAGTGGATTAAGTTTTTTAGGCATTGGAACTCAACCGCCTATTCCTAGCTGGGGATCGATGATTAAAGATAATTATCAATATATTATTTTGGGGAAGGCTTATCTTGCAGTTATTCCAGGTATTGCTATAATGTTATTGGTTACTAGTTTTATGTTTTTAGGAAACAATTTAGAAGAATATTTTAAATTTAAATAATTACCATTTACTAGTTCTTTCTGAGTCTAGTTTTATATATATAGAGAATAATAAAACAAAAGCCATTAAACTTGACCCTCCATAGCTTAAAAACGGTAGTGGAATTCCAATTGTAGGGACCAAACCTATTACCATACCTATATTTATAAAAAAATGTGAAAAAATAATAGTTACAGCTGAGTAAGAATAGATTTTACTGAACAAATTTCTTTGAAGTTCTGCTCTTTTAGCAATTCTAAGCATTAAAAAAGTATACAGAAGAATTATAAATGAAGCTCCTAAAAACCCCCATTCTTCACCAACAGTAGAAAATATGTAATCCGTGTGTTGCTCGGGAACAAAATTCCCTCGAGTTTGAGATCCTTTTAAAAACCCTTCACCCGTTAATCCACCAGAAGCAAATGCTATTCTTGATTGATTTGTGTTATATCCAATTCCTTGATTATCTTGTTTTATCCCCATTACAATATTAAATCTATTTCTGTGGCGTTCTTCAAAAATATTATTAAATATAAAGTCAACAGAAAATACAAATACAGAAAAAATTAGGCCATAAATAAATGTTTTTTTTACAACTTTTTTATTTTTCTTATTTAAAAAAAGAAAAATTATCATTGATGCAATTATAAAAAGAATAACATTTTTTGGAGTTAACAGAATTGTAGCAAAAAACAATATTATAAATCCCACGAATAGATTCATATATATAGAGGGAAGACCTATTTTATAAAAAACTAAAATAAAACTTAAGAAAATAATTATAGTTCCGGGATCTGGTTGAAGTATAATTAAAGTTATTGGAATTAAAATTATTAAAAATGAATAAAACTGAGTTTTAATTGTTTTAATATTTGAATTAATATCACTTAGGTATTTTGCTAAGGCAAGAGCGGTTATTGGTTTTGCGAATTCACTTGGCTGAATACTAAATCCATTTATTTTATACCAAGCCAATGCACCATTAACTTCATTTCCAAAAACAAAAAGTCCAATTAAAGACAGTATTGAAAGGATGTATAAAATACTCGAATATTTTAAAAAAAAATTAATGGAAAGAATTTGAACGAAGAAGAAAATAAAAACTGAAATAATTGCAAAAAATAATTGCTTTGTAAATGGATTAAAAGAAAAAACAGAATCTAATAAATAAATTTGAGATGATGAAAATATATTTCCTAATCCAAGAGCAATAAGTATACTAAGAATAAAAACACTTAGCCAGTCTATTTTTTTTATATTAACCTCACTCATTAATTGAAAAATTATTTTTTGTATAAGGTTTTAAATATTCTTCCATTAGATTTCCGTTCAAAATATAATTTTCAAGATATTTTCTTTTAACTTCTTTTTTTAAATACTTTTCCATCATAAGGCTTGCTATTGGAGCGGCCCATCTTGTACCCCAATATCCATTCTCTATAAAAACTGCAATAGCAATTTTAGGATTCTCTTTTGGAGCGAATCCAATAAAGATAGAGTGATCGGTTAGTTGAGATCTTTTTCCATTTATTTTTATAAAATTTTCTGCAGTTCCGGTTTTTCCAGCTATTTCAATTCCTTTTATTTTTGAATTTTGAGCTGTTCCTTTTTCAATCACGTCAAACATTCCATTAATTATCTTTTCATAATGAACAGATTTTATGGATGTGTGTTTTTTATCTAAGAATTTCGAATTAATTGAGTCATTGCTTATTTTTTTTACTAAATGTGGAGTTTTATACCATCCTCTATTCGCAATTATTGCAGTTATATTTGCCAATTGAATGGGAGTTGTTAAAATTTCACCTTGTCCAATTCCATTCGAAATAGTTGTTGCAGCTCTCCATCTATTGTTTGGATACCACTTGTCATAATATTTAGCATCAGGTATTAAGCCTGGTCTACCTAAAGGATGATCATATCCTAAATAATTGCCTAAACCAAAACTTTCAACATGATTTTTCCAATTATTTATTCCTTCTTTAGAGCTAGAGTATTTGTTTAGAGTGTTTTTATATATCGTAGCAAAATAAGTGTTACATGAGTTATAAATTGCTGTATTTAAGTCATTAGAAGTTCCTGGCTCACAATGACATCTCATAAATCTATTTTTTGAATAGTAATGTCCTTCGTTACATGAAATTTTAGTATTTGATGTTATGATATTTTCTTCTAAGGCTATGAGACCGTTTATTAATTTAAATGTTGATCCTGGGGGGTATTGTCCTTGTAATCCTCTATCAAAAAGTGGTTTTCCTATTGTGTCGTTTTTAAGCTTGATATAGTTTTTTGATCTGTTTCTTCCAATTAGTAAGTTTGGGTCAAAGTTTGGAGCATTTATAAGTGATAGAATCTCACCACTTTCAGGTTCAATTGCAATTATACTTCCAAACTTATTAATCATTAGTGAATCTCCATAAATTTGAAGATCCACATCAATTGTTAAGTTAATATCCTTAGCAGGCTTGAAAATTGTATCATAAATTCCATCTTTATATCTACCTGTAATTCTATTAAAATTATCTTTTTGAAAATAGCTAACTCCTTTAACTCCTCTGAGTTTTTCTTCGTAAGCTTTTTCAATTCCCTGCCTACCAATTAATTCTCCTGACTCATAATAACTATCGTCTTTAATCTCATAGTCATTAACCTCACTTATATAACCTAATATATTTGAAGCTGAATTTAGAAGATAATTTCTATTAGATTTTTTGGTTACAGAAAAACCCTCATATTTCCATAATTTTTCTTGAAGAATGGCATAATCTTTCTTTGAAATTTGAGATAAAAAAACTGAAGGTTTAATTCTAGAGTAGTTTTTTGCTTTTTTTATTTTATCTATAAATAGTTTTTTGTCAATTTTTAATATTTTACAAAATTCTATGGTATCAATTGATTTTAATTTTGAAGGCACTATCATCAAATCATAAAAAGGCTCATTTTCAACTAATAATTTATTATTTCTGTCAAAAATATAACCTCTTTCTGGGTAATTATAAATCTTCTCAACAGAGTTTTTATTCGACAGTTTAACGTCATTGATATTTATTATCTGAACCCAGAAAAGACGAAGAATAAAAATTATCGAAGTCGTAACGATTAAAAATGGAAGAAACTTATTTTTCATTTTCAATCATAATATAAATAAATGTTGTACAAAAAATTAAAGAAATTGAGAATGTTATTAATGTTTTATAGATAACCAAAGAAATAAAATTAAAACTAAAGGTTTCTAATGAAAAAATAATTAAATGATGAATTATGATGATAGAGCTTAGATATAAAAATTTTTGTGAAAATGTTGACTCTGTGACATAGTTTTTAATTAATTTAATACCATGTGGGTCATAAAATGAGCCAAACACAAAACTTAAAATATATGACCTTAAAAAAGCAATTGATAAACAAGCAGCAGCATTAATTCCTATAGAATCTGAATACAAGTCAAGAACAAATCCAAAGAAAAAACTAATTATCATAAAAGTAATTTTGTTAATCTTAATTGGAAATGTAATTAAAAAAACTAGACAGATATAGGGATCGTAAATATCAAAAAAATCAAAATTATTAAAAATTAATCCTTGTAACAGAGTAAAAAATATAAATCTTTTTAAAATTAATAAATAGACACTTGCCATTATTCTTTTAATTTTTGAAATTCTTGTTTGTTGAAACTTTCAATTATATAAACGTTATTTAAATTACTAATGTCATTATGTAATTTAACCTCAACATTTAAGTAATTTTCTTTAAACTCAAAGTCTAAATATTTAGCTTTGTTAATATTTCCTACAAATCTTACAACAGAATCATTAAATTCATTTTGATTGATTATCTCGGATACAATCCCAATATTAATTCCCTCTGGAAAAATTAATGACATTCCGCCTGTAACTATTGTATCCCCAACTTTTATATTAGCTGTTTCTGATATATCGTTTAACATCAAATGCCTAGTATTAAAGCCGTCCCATTCTAAAGTTCCAAAATGTTTTGTTCTTTTTACTTTTGCATTTATTTTCATTTCAATATTTAAAATTGATATTATTGACGAAAATTTTGGTGTTGTATTATTAATAATACCTACAATTCCATTGGAACTGATTACTCCCATTTCACTTTTTACTCCATCATTACTTCCTTTATTAATAATAATTTTATTTTTAAATGAGGACAGATTGTTAGAAATTACTTTTGCATTTTTATATGAAAAATTTAAATTACTTAATGAGTCTAACCCTGTATTTATATTAGTTTTTTCTAATTTATTTTTGAGATCTAAATTTTCTTCAGAAAGCTGAAAATTGACTTCTTTCAATTTAAAATATTCGTTAAAGAAATTTAAATTTTCCTTAGTGTAATTAGAAATATTATTGGATAAAAGTAAGACTTTTGATTTCTGAAAATAGTTTGAGTTTAATATAAGAGCTAATGATAATGACAATAAGATAAAATAAACTACAACATCTTTTTTTCTTATAATGAAATCAATGATTTGTTGCATAATTTAAGAACTATTTCACTAACACACTTTTATATCTTTCAATGTTTTTAAGTGTAATTCCAGTTCCTCTTACTACTGCTCTTAGAGGGTCTTCTGCTATAAACACTGGTAAATCAGTTTTTTTTGAAAGTCTTTTATCCAAACCTCTTAGCATTGATCCTCCACCAGCAAGATAAATTCCAGTATTATAAATATCTGCTGCTAGTTCGGGTGGCGTTTGAGATAATGTTTCCATAACAGAATCTTCAATTCTTATTATTGATTTATCTAACGCCTTAGCAATTTCTCTATATGAAATCATAGCTTCCTTAGGCTTTCCAGTTAACAAGTCTCTTCCTTGTACAGAAATATCATCAGGTGGACTCTCTAATTCTTCCGAAGCTGAACCAATTGTAATCTTTATCTTTTCTGCAGTTCTTTCTCCAATGAAAAGATTATGTTGAGTTCTCATGTAGTAGATAATGTCTCCTGTAAACACATCTCCTGCTACTTTTACCGATTTGTCACATACAATACCAGATAATGCTATCACTGCAATTTCTGTTGTACCACCACCAATATCAACTATCATATTTCCTTTTGGTTGCATTATATCAACTCCAATTCCAATAGCTGCTGCCATTGGTTCGTGAATTAAATAAACTTCTTTTCCATTTACTCTTTCTGCAGATTCTCTTACCGCTCTCATTTCCACTTCTGTTATTCCTGAGGGAATACAGATAACCATTTTCAATGCTGGGGTAAAAAATCTTTTTTTAAGAGACGGAATACTATTAATCAGTAAACTAATCATTTGTTCTGAAGCATTGAAGTCTGCAATAACTCCGTCTTTAAGAGGTCTTACTGTTTTAATATTCTCGTGAGTTTTACCTTGCATAAGACTTGCTTCTTTTCCAACTGCAATTATTCTTTCAGTTTTTTTGTCAATAGCAACAATAGATGGGCTGTCCACAACCACTTTGTCATTGTGTATGATAAGTGTATTTGCAGTTCCAAGATCTATCGCTATCGATTCAGTCCAAAAATCAAAAAAAGCCATATTTAAAAAGTTATATTACAAGTTAATAAAAATTAATGTTTAAAGTGTCTAGTTCCAGTCAAAACCATTGAAATATTATTTTTATCACAATATTCAATTGAAAGATTATCTTTGATTGAACCACCAGGCTGAATAACTGAGCTAATTCCATTTTTGTGAGCTATTTCTACACAATCAGGAAAAGGAAAAAATGCATCACTTGCCATAACTGAATTATTTAAATCAAATTTAAAGCTGTTTGATTTTTCTATGGCTTGCTTTAAAGCATCAACTCTTGATGTTTGACCTGTTCCTGAACTTATTAATTGTAGATTCTTTGCTAAAACAATAGTATTTGATTTTGTGTGTTTACAAATTTTTGAAGCAAATTCTAAATCTTTAATTTCTTCATCGTTTGGAGATTTTTTTGTACATGTCTTGAAGTTAGAGATTGAATCTGTAATATTGTCTTTATCCTGAGTAAGAACTCCGTTTAAGCAAGTTCTTAATTGTTGTTTATTTAATTCTGTGTTTTTTAACACTAGTAATATTCTGTTTTTTTTAGATTTTAATAAATCAACAGCAGATTTTTCAAAACTAGGGGCAATCACAACTTCACAAAAAAGTTTGTTAATTTCTTTAGCAGTTTCTAAATCAATTTTTTTATTTGAAATTAAAACTCCACCAAAAGCAGAAACAGGATCACCAGCTAAAGCATCTTTATAAGCATCTATGAGCGAATCTCTGGAAGCCAATCCACATGCATTATTGTGCTTTAATATTGCAAATGTTGGTATATCATTATAAAATTCTAAAATTAAATTTACAGCTGCATCAACATCAAGTAAATTATTGTAAGAAAGCTCTTTTCCATGTAATTGATCAAACATTGAATTAAAATCGCCATAAAACGTACCATTTTGATGTGGGTTTTCACCATAACGTAGTTCTTTCCCATTTTTAAAACTTGCTTTAAGAGAATTGTTGTCATCTTTAAAATAATTAAAAATAGCTGTATCATAATGAGAAGATACATTGAAAGCTCTGGATGCAAAGTCTTTTCTAGATTCTAAATTGACTTCACCACCGTTGTTGTTAAGTATTTCTAAAAAATCTGAATAGTCGTTTTTTGAAGAAATACACATTACATCTTTGAAGTTTTTAGCAGCAGCTCTAATTAGTGAAATACCACCTATGTCAATTTTTTCTATTATATTTTGTTCAGTATCGTTGGATTTTACTGTTTCTTCAAAAGGATAGAGATCAACGATTACTACATCAATATTTGGGATTTTAAAATTTTCAAGATCAGTTACATCATTATTATTGTCGTTTCTGTTTAAAATTCCTCCAAAAATTTTAGGATGAAGTGTTTTGACTCTTCCTCCAAGAATAGACGGGTATCCAGTAACGTCTTCCACTCTAATTACAGGGATACCAATTTTTTTTAAAAACAGTTCAGTTCCTCCTGTAGAATAAATTTTGACACCAAGTGTGTTGAGTTTCTTAGCAATTGGTTCTAATCCGTCTTTATTAAAAACAGATATTAAGGCTGACTTTAATTTTAGCATAATTTTATGGAAAAAAGTATATTATAAAAGTAGTTTTTTTTTAAAAAAAAAGTAGAGTTTTTGTAAAATTTTATATTTTTTTTGAAATTAAAATATTTACTTTTTTTAAAAATTTTAAATCATCTAATTTAAATCTACTTAGAGTGTTTGAATCAATATCAATTTGACCAATATTTATATTATTTGAAAATAAAGGAACTACTATTTCAGATTTGACATTTATATTACAAGAGATGTAATTTTCTTCATTATTAACATCATCCACAATCATGTGCGTATTAGATTCAGCAGTTTGTCCACAAATTCCTTTTCCAAAGGGAATGATTGTATGATCAGTTTTTAAACCAAAATATGTTTTTAGAACTAATTGATTTTCATCGTTGTGAAAATAATATCCAACCCAGTCGTATCCTTTAATATTTTTTTGCAGAAATTCACAAACAAAACTCAGAGAATCATCCATATTAAGATTCTCTATTTTTTTTTCAATTATTGAATATTCTTTTTCGTACATAAAAAAAAACTGCCCGTAAAGGGCAGTTATATGTTTGTGATTACATCATTCCTGGCATACCGCCACCGCCCATTGGAGGCATTGCCGGCGGAGCATCTTCTTTGATATCAACAAGAGCACATTCAGTTGTTAAAATCATTCCTGCAACCGATGCAGCATTCTCTAAAGCAATTCTTGTTACTTTTTTAGGATCAATTATACCTTCTTTCAATAAATCAACATAAGTTTCTGATTTTGCATCATATCCAAAATTACCTTTCCCCTCCATAACTTTTGCAACAACAACCGAACCTTCACCACCTGCGTTTTCAACAATTGTTCTTAGCGGAGCTTCAATAGCCCTAGAAATAATTTGAATACCAGTAACTTCGTCTAAATTTTCGCTCGTGATTTTCTCTAAAACTTTTCTAGATCTTAATAATGCAACACCACCCCCAGCTACTATACCTTCTTCAACAGCAGCTCTAGTTGCGTGAAGCGCATCGTCAACTCTATCCTTTTTTTCTTTCATTTCAACTTCAGATGCAGCACCAACATAAAGTACAGCGACACCACCTGCTAATTTCGCTAATCTTTCTTGTAACTTTTCTTTGTCGTAATCTGATGTTGTAGTTTCTATCTGAGCCTTAATTTGATTCACTCTAGCTTCAATATTTTCTTTTACTCCTGCTCCATTTACTATAGTAGTATTATCTTTATCGATAGTTACTCTTTCGGCAGACCCTAGCATTTCAATTGTAGTATTTTCTAATGTAAATCCTCTATCTTCTGAAATTACAGTTCCACCAGTCAAAATAGCAATGTCTTCAAGCATGGCTTTTCTTCTATCTCCAAATCCAGGAGCTTTCACAGCTGCAATTTTTAAAGAACCTCTTAATTTATTTACAACTAAAGTTGCAAGAGCTTCTCCATCAACGTCTTCAGCAATTACCAGTAATGGTTTTCCGCTTTGAGCTACTGGCTCTAATACGGGTAATAAATCTTTCATTGCAGATATTTTTTTATCGTACAATAAAATATAAGGAGATTCTAAGTCTGACTCCATTTTTTCAGAGTTTGTAACAAAATATGGAGAAAGATATCCTCTATCGAACTGCATACCTTCAACAACATCAACGTAAGTATCAGTTCCTTTAGCTTCTTCAACAGTGATAACACCTTCTTTTCCTACTTTTTCAAATGCTTCAGTAATTAAAGACCCTATTGATTCATCATTATTAGCAGATATTGAGGCTACTTGTTTTATTTTGTCAGAAGAACTCCCAACAGTTTCTGCATTTTTGTTTAACTGTTTTACAATAGCTTCAACTGCTTTGTCGACTCCTCTTTTCAAATCCATAGGATTTGCTCCTGCAGTAACATTTTTCAAACCTTCTTTCACAATCGCTTGCGCTAAAATAGTAGCAGTAGTAGTTCCATCACCAGCTAAATCATTAGTTTTTGAAGCAACTTCTTTCACCATTTGAGCTCCCATGTTTTCTAATGCATCTTCTAACTCAATTTCCTTAGCAACGGTAACTCCATCTTTAGTGATTTGTGGACCACCAAAAGCTTTACCTATAATAACATTACGACCTTTTGGTCCTAAAGTTACTTTCACTGCATTTGCTAAAGCATCAACTCCTTTTTTAAGGCCTTCTCTTGCTTCAACATCAAATTGTATTTTTTTTGCCATTTTATTATTTTTTAATTTTTAAACAATTGCAAGAATATCTGATTCTCGCATAATTAAGTAATTTTTACTATCCAGTTTAAGCTCTGTTCCACTATATTTTCCATATAAAACAGAATCTCCAACTTTAACTGTTACAGGGTTTTCCTTAGTTCCAGGTCCAACAGCAACAATATTTCCTTTTTGAGGTTTTTCTTTAGCTGTATCTGGGATAATTATTCCAGATGCAGTTTTAGTTTCTGCCTCAAGAGGTTCTACTAATACTCTATCAGCTAATGGTTTAATGTTTAATTTACTCATAATTTTATTTTTAATATTAAATTACAGCAATCATGCCAAGGTAATTATTATGACAAAATGATCAAAGATTGTTTTTTTCAGTGACAAGCTGACATTTAGTTTGTGAAAAATTATTCCTGAACTGGAATTTCCAGAGGAATTTCATCAGGTAATGCTTCAGGAATTGCCGTTTCTAAATTATTAGAATCTAACAGTTTTGAATCAATATTTTCGTTGTTTCTGTCAAGTGTTATATTAGAAAGTAATATTAGAATTAGTAATAAAGAAGCTAATACCCAAGTGCTTTTATCTAAAAAATCGGTAGTTTTTCTTACTCCACCTATTTGTTGAGAATCTCCGCCGCCAAATGAGGATGACAATCCGCCACCTTTTGGGTTCTGAACCATTATTACCAACACAAGTAAAAAAGAAACTACTAATATTAATATTAAAAAAATTGAAAAACTACTCATAACTTTTATTTTTTAAACTATTCTTTATAGTTTTGATTTGGTCTGCAAATAAACTGATTTTTTCTGGATATTTCAAGGAAAGAATTTCATAAGCTCTTATTGCCTCTTCAAATTTATTTTGTTTAAAATAAATTTTAGCTAAAGTTTCTGTCATAAATTCTTTTTTAGTGAGTTTAAAATCAGATGCTAAATCAGTATTTGAAATGTTTTTTTCAGGATTAATCTTTGGAGTAACTTTTAAAAAATTTTCTATGAGCGATTCTTGTGATGATTCGTTGTTTGATAGATGTTTACTTACTTTAAGCCACTTAATAAATGAGTTTTTGGTATTCTCTGAAGAAAGAATAGGTTTAGTTTTTTTAGAAATTACTTTGTCAAGTTCTATTATATCATATAAAACCGTTCTGTCAGTTGAGTAGATTGAACTAGTTTTTAAAGCACTATTGAACCTAATATTATTAAATTTTTTTAAACCAATTAGTTCAATAATTCGTGCTGTTTGAAAATATGGATATTTTTTGATTATTTTTTTTATTAAAATACTTTGATCCAAATTAATGTCATTTGGATTTTTCACAAGATTATTAAAATTGTCTATACTAATGTCTACCATTTTGCTAATGATGCGTTAAAAATGTCTTGTGTAATTCTTTCAAATATTATATCGTGAGCTTCAGATTTTACATTTAACAATTGTGTTTCTGCAGGATAATCAAAATAAAATGAAAATTTTCTTTCGAAATTATCTTCTTCTTTTTTAATATTTATAAATCTTACATTTACTCCAACACTAAGTCTGTTTTGTGAAGCTTGAAGGTTTGATGTAGAGGTCATAGGACTGACTCTGTATTCTTTTATTTCACCCTCGTAAATTAAATCAGCATCCGAGCTCAAAAGTTGTAAATTAGTTTGGTTTTGTAAAATATTTTGAAGAGCTATGGTAAAATCTCTATCCAACCCAGGTTCAAATATTGAGCCCATTGAGTTGCCTGCTTCATTTTCAAAAAAATTAACCTGAAAACTTTCGGTTCCTTCAGGAATTGAAGCTCCTGTAAAAGAATAATTCCCGCAACTCTCTAATATAATAGAGAATAACAATAATGTTATTATTTTATAATTCGATGTCATGCTGCTTAATTTTTCTATATAAAGTTCTTTCCGAAATTCCTAACTCAATTGCTGCTGCTTTCCTTTTGCCGTTATTTCTTTCCAATGCTTTTTTTATCAACTCAAGTTCTTTATCGTGAATTGATAGTGTTTCTTCTTCCTTTATTTCCTCAGCAAAGTGGTATTTATCTTCTTTTGAATTAAAAATACTTTCTTTTTCCTTAATTTCTATAATTTCTGTCTCCTTTTCTCTAATTAATTTTTCGTGTAAACTATCTAATGAATTGAAATCTTTTTCTTTTATATCAGATTTGTATTCATCACTGTTTAGATGATTTGTTATTTTTTTTAAGTCATTTAAATCTTTTTTCATATCAAATAAGATTTTATATAAAATCTCTCTTTCATTTGAAAAATCGTCTGCTGATTTATCTTTATTAATTAAAGCTGGCAATGTAGAGTTGAATTCTGGTAAATAAGATTGAAGCAACTGACTTGAAACTTCTCTTTTTTCTTCTAAAACTGAAAGCTGTTCAGCGACATTTCTTAATTGACGAATATTTCCGTTCCAACGATACATATTTAAAAGATGCTGAGCATTTTCATTAAGTCGAATGGTTGGCATGTTATATTTTTTTGCAAAATCACTTGCAAACTTTCTAAATAATAAATGAATGTCTTCTCTTCTGTTTCGTAATGGAGGAATTTTGATTTCAACAGTACTTAATCTATAATATAAATCTTCTCTAAATTTTCCTTTTTGGATTGCTTTTTCCATATCAAGATTGGTGGCAGCAACAATTCTTACATTAGTTTTTTGAACTTCTGAGGCACCTACTTTTATATATTCTCCATTTTCTAACACTCTTAAAAGTCTAACTTGAGTTGTTAATGGAAGTTCTCCAACTTCATCGAGAAAAATAGTACCACCATCTGCGACTTCAAAATAACCTTTTCTTGCACTATTTGCACCAGTAAACGCTCCTTTTTCGTGTCCAAATAATTCTGAATCAATAGTTCCGTCAGGAATAGCTCCACAGTTAACGGCAATATATTTATTGTGTTTTCTATGAGATAATTGATGAATTATTTTTGGAAAACTTTCTTTTCCAACTCCGCTTTCACCTGTAACTAAGACAGAAATATCAGTTGGAGATACTCTCATTGCTTTTTCTATAGATCTGTTTAAAGTTGGATCATTACCAATTATTCCAAATCTTTGTTTAATATTTTGTGTACTAGATTCCATAATATTTTTTTTATAAATCTTGACTAACTCCAATTAAAGTAGCAGATGTACATTTTAAAATTTTTACTTTAACAAAATCACCTATTTTATGTGATCCTTTAGGAAAAACAACCATCGTATTTTGCTCATTTCTTCCCGCCCAATGGGTGTTAGATTTTTTAGATTCTTTTTCTATCAAAACTTCCACTATTTTACCTATATACTGTTTAGTTCTATAATGACTGTGTGCTTGTTGCAAGTCTATTATCTGTTGTAATCTTATTTTTTTTACTGATTCTTTAACATTGTCATCAAATTTTTTTGCAGCATAAGTACCAGGTCTTTCAGAGTATTTAAACATGTATCCAAAATCATACTTCACTTCTCTCATTAAACTTAAAGTTTGTTTATGATCTATGTCACTTTCATTAGGAAATCCAGTAATCATATCATGAGAAATTCCGCAATTAGGTATAATGTCTTTAATATTTTTTATTAAGTTTAAGTATTCCTCTCTTGTATGCTGTCTATTCATTGACTTTAATATCGAATTACTTCCAGACTGAACAGGAAGATGAATGTAATTACATATGTTATCATAATTTGCCATAGTTTTTATAACATCCAAACTCATATCTTGAGGATTTGATGTTGAAAATCTAATTCTAAGTTTAGGGTATGCTTCTGCAACAAGTTTTAGAAGTTTAGAAAAATCAACAGATGTCTTTTTAACAAATTCATTAGCGTTTTTAAAATCTTTTTTTAATCCCCCACCATACCATAAGTAACTGTCTACATTCTGCCCCAGTAAAGTAATTTCTTTATAATTTGAATTATTTAATTCTTTGATTTCATCTAAAATACTTTTAGGATCTCTACTTCTTTCTCGTCCTCTTGTAAATGGAACTACACAAAAAGTACACATATTATCACATCCTCTTGTTATTGAAACAAAAGCTGTAACTCCGTTTGAAGAGAGTCTAACTGGACTAATATCTCCATATGTTTCTTCTTTAGATAAAATAACATTTACAGCATTTCTACCCTCATTAATTTCCTCTAAAAGATTAGGAATATCTTTATAAGCATCAGGACCAACAACTAGGTCAACAATTTTTTCTTCATCTAAAAATTTACTTTTAAGTCTTTCAGCCATGCAGCCAAGGACTCCAACTTTTAAATTTTTATTTTTTCTTTTTAATTTATTAAAACTTTCAAGTCTCTTTCTTACTGTTAGTTCAGCTTTTTCTCTAATTGAGCATGTGTTAAGTAAAATTAAATCAGCGTCATTTAAATCGTTGGTAGAGTTGTAGCCTTCTTTAGAAACAATTGAGGCGACAACTTCACTGTCAGCAAAATTCATTTGACATCCGTAACTTTCTATATAAAACTTCTTAGAAACTTTTTTTTTATTTATTTTCAATCCAATACTCATAGTCAATTAATCTGTGTAAATTTTATGCAAATATAACAATATGTGACAATATGTCAGTATAAATTTTAATCAAAAATATACTATTTATTAGTTGCTCTAAATTTTGAATAAAAAAAAAAATATACTTTTGTGATCTCAAAATCAATTTTAAATGTCTAAAAATTTAGTAATTGTTGAATCTCCTGCTAAGGCAAAAACTATAGAAAAATACCTTGGATCAGACTTTAAAGTATCCTCCAGTTATGGTCATATTTCTGATTTGCCATCTAAAGAAATTGGGATTGATGTAGATAATGATTTTAAGCCAAAATATATCATTTCAAGTGATAAAAAAGATATCGTAAAGCAATTAAAAAAACAGGCTTCCTCAGCAGATACCGTTTGGTTAGCTAGTGATGAAGATAGAGAAGGAGAGGCTATTGCATGGCATTTATTTGAAAGCTTAAAATTAGAAAAAGCAAAGACTAAAAGAATCGTTTTTAGGGAAATTACCAAAAAAGCAATTTTAAATGCAATTGAAAATCCAAGAGAAATAAATTATGATTTAGTTAATGCTCAACAAGCAAGACGTATAATTGATAGATTAGTTGGATTTGAAATTTCTCCAATTTTATGGAGAAAAGTTAAAGGAGGTCTTTCTGCAGGAAGAGTTCAGTCTGTAGCTGTTAGATTATTAGTAGATAGAGAAAATGAGATAAATGATTTCGTCCCTGTCTCTTCGTTCAAAATCTCAGGAAAATTTTCTGATTCAAGTGATAATATTTTAGATGCTCAATTAACTGGAGTTTTTGGCTCTGAAGAAGAAGCTAAAAGTATTCTGGAAAAAAGTATAAATTCAAAATTTTTAATTTCATCTGTTGAAAAGAAACCGTTTAAAAAATCTTCATCAGCTCCATTTACTACTTCTACCTTGCAACAAGAGGCATCTAGAAAATTAGGATTTTCAGTAAGTCGAACAATGTCTGCAGCTCAAAGATTATATGAGTCTGGAAATATAACATACATGAGAACCGACAGTGTCAATCTTTCTGATGATGCTTTGAATGCCGCTGGAAAAGTTATATCGAAGACTTACGGAGATAATTATCATAAAAGAAAAAAATTTTCAAATAAAAATAAAGGAGCACAAGAAGCTCATGAAGCCATAAGGCCTACCAATTTTGAAAATAGACAAGTTAATATGGAGTCTGATCAAATTAAATTATATAATTTAATTTGGCTTAGAACTATCGCTTCTCAAATGAGTGATGCAATCTTAGAAAGAACCATTTTAAAAATATCATCTGACAAGTACGAAAATCAGTTTACTTGTAAAGGTGAGATAATTCAATTTGACGGATTTTTAAAAGTTTATATTGAGGGAATTGATAATAATGAAAATGAAGATTCTCAGGGATTGCTTCCAAATCTTCAAAGAGGGACTCAATTATCTGGTAACTCAATTACAGCAACTGAAAAGTTTAGCCGACCGCCATATCGATATTCTGAAGCTTCTTTGGTTAAGAAGTTAGAAGAATTAGGAATTGGACGCCCATCCACATACGCTCCAACAATTACAACTATTCAAAACAGAAAATATGTTGTAAAGGGTAGTTATGAGGGACATGAGAGAAATTATAGACAACTTTTCACTCAAAATAATGAAATAAAAACTTCTATATTAACAGAAAATACAGGTTCTGACAAAGGAAAATTAGTGCCCACCGAAGTTGGAATGATTGTAACAGATTTTTTAGTTAATAACTTTCAAAATATTTTAAATTATAATTTTACCGCCAGTGTTGAACAAGATTTTGATAAAATTGCCAACGGTGATATAGAATGGACTAGTATTTTAAAAGATTTTTATGGTCCGTTTCACTCTACAGTTGAGGATGTACAACAAAATGCAACTAGAGAAACTGGAGAAAGAGTCCTTGGAGTTGATCCAGTGAGCGGAAGAAAGGTGAGTGTTAGACTTGGTAAATTTGGTCCGATGGCTCAAATTGGAACTGTTGATGAAGAAGAAAAACCAATATTCGCAGGGCTACTTCCAGATCAAAAAATAAGTAAAATTACTTTTGAAGAAACAATGCAGCTTTTTAAATTACCTTGTTATTTAGGTGATTTTGAAGATTTAAGCGTAGAATCGAATGCAGGTAGATTTGGACCATATGTCAAACATAATAATGTATTTGTGTCTCTACCTAAAGGCTTAAGTCCTCTTGAAGTATCTTTGGAACAAGCTATTGAGCTGATTTTAGAAAAAAGAAGAATTGACGCTCCAATTGCTACTTATGAAGGTTATGATATAAGTAAAGGAAAAGGAAGGTTTGGTCCATTTATTAAATGGAACGGTTTGTTTATAAACGTTAATAAATCATACGATTTTGATAATCTTAGTGAAAATGATTGTTTTGAATTAATTGAACTTAAAAAGAAAAAGGAAGCTGAAAAGCTATTAAAGGTTTGGGATGATCTTGGAATTCGATTAGAAAAAGCTAGATGGGGAAGATTTAATTTAATAAAAGGAAAAGTTAAAGTAGAATTCCCTAAGGGTACAGATTTAGATAAATTTAATGAGAATAATGTAGGTGATTACTTTAAAAAGAAAAAACCTAAAAAATCTAAGTCAAAGAAATAGTTATGACTAGTGACTATTTATCTCCAATTAGTAAAAAACTTATCGATTTTAAAAATAAACTTCCAAACGATAGTTTGGGAAATAAAATTATTCTGTACGATATTAAGAAGTTTGATTACAACAAAATTGATATTGCTATTATTGGAATAAAAGAATACAGGAACTCAGTTGAAGTAAAATCTAATTTTATTGATTTAGATGAATTTAGAAAAGAATTATATTCTCTCTACTATGGTGATTGGAATGTAAATATTTTAGATTTAGGGGATTTAATAAATGGAGATAATTATAATGATACATACTTCGCATTTAAGACAATAAGTGATGAGTTACTTAGGCAAAATGTTAAGTTAATTGTTGTAGGTGGGGGAAATGATTTTGCTTTTCCTTTATACCAATCTTTATCTAAAATTCATTCTAGTTTAAATATAAGTTCAGTTGATAACAGGTTTGATTTTGGAAAAATTGATAAAGATTTTAATTCCAATTCATACATGTCTAAAATTATATTGGAAAAAAATAATAGTCTAAATCATTTTTGTAATATAGGTTATCAGACATTTTTAAATTCACAAGAAGAAATGGATTTATTAAATAATTTAAATTTTGAATTTCATAGAATTGGTAAAATAAACAGAGATATTCAAGCGGTCGAACCACTGTTAAGAGAAACTCATTTATTATCCATTGATTTTAAGTCAATAAAAGCATCGGAATTAAATTTTGCTCATAATTTTCCTAATGGATTTGAAGGTGATCAAATATGCTCAATAAGCAGGTATGCAGGACTTAGTAATTCTGTTTCTGCAATTGGTTTCTTTGAACTTTTAAACAGTAGCATTTCAAATTCTTTGCTATCTCAGGCTATTTGGTATTTTGTTGAGGGTTTTTGCTTAAGAATTGAGGAAAATCCAAAATCTAAAAATTTTAAGGGTTACAAGTATAATGTGCTTTGTGAAGGAACTAATTTAAAATTTTATAACAGTGAATTATCACAAAAATGGTGGGTTGAGTTTTTAGATGATAAACAAGCTAACGCTAATAATGAACTTATCCCATGTAGCAAAAAAGATTACTTAAAAGCTTGTGATGAGTTATTATCCGATCGCTTATTACTAGTACTAAGAAGAAATTTATTATAATTGGTACGAAATTTGAAGCACTTTTAAATAATATTATTAAATTTATGGGCTTAAATACAATAACAATTAGTGAAAAACATATTTAACCTCCTTTTTATTGTCATATTTATTATAAGTTGTTCCAACAAAAATGATAGGGGTGAACTTGTGGGTGTTAAAGGAACGAAATTTTTCCCAGACAAACCCTCTGGAATGGTTCTAGTGCCAAGTGGTTCTTTTTTGATGGGTATGGCAGATGACGATATCGCTGGACTTCAAAACGCTCCGATAAGTACGGTTTCTATAAAAGCCTTTTTTATGGACGAAACTGAAATTACTAATGGTGAATATAGACAATATGTAAATTGGGTAAAAGATTCTATAGTAAGGCAATCTCTTGCAGTTAGAGCGATTGAAGAAATTGGAGAATCCCCCTCCCAAGAAGATTTAGACAAAGAAAATAGTATAAATTCTTATTTTCCTTTATACCAACCAATTAGTGAAGTAAGTGATGATGAGAAAAACGGTTATGAGTTATACAGAGAACAAAATTCGTTTGGAATTAATCCCTACGATAAGAAAACATTTAATTTAAACTTCGACAATGATTTAATTTGGGAAAGAGAAGAATACCCTGATTTAGCTTATGCTGAAGTTATGGAAGGTCCAATTGAAGGTACGGGTTTTTATTTGCCAGAAGATGAGTCTTACAATGGAGAAAGAATATTTGACATAAAGAAAATTGTATACAACTACACTACTTTTGATGCTGCTGAGGCTATTAAATATCCTGATAGCGCAAGAAAAAATTTCTTTGTTCAAAAATCAATTCCTGTTTATCCTGACACTACTGCATGGATTAAAGATTTTTCTTACAGCTACAACGAGCCTATGCATAATGATTACTTTTGGCACGATGCATATACCGATTATCCTGTGGTAGGTATTTCTTGGGAACAAGCTACTGCCTTTGCTCATTGGAGAACAATGTATAAAAACAATTATCAAAAGACATTAAAAAATAGTTCAAGAGTTGCTAGCTACAGGCTCCCAAGTGAGGCAGAATGGGAATATGCAGCAAGAGGTGGACTAGAATCTGCAACATACCCGTGGGGTGGTCCATATACAATGGATTCAGAAGGATGTTTTTTAGCTAACTTTAAGCCTAACAGAGGAGATTATGCGGCTGATGAGGCTTTGTATACTGTAGAAGCAAAGTCATTTTGGCCCAATGATTATGGATTATATAATATGGCTGGAAATGTTTCAGAGTGGACCAGATCATCTTATGATAAAGGTGCTTATCAGTTTGATTCAGGACTTAATCCAAATGTTACAGATACCATTAATTTAAGAAAAGTTATTAGAGGAGGATCGTGGAAAGATACTGCCTATTTTTTAAGGGTAAGTACAAGAGATTATGAGTACAAAGATGAAAAAAGATCCTATATTGGTTTTAGAACTGTTCAGGACTACTTAGGTGAAGATGGTGGAGGTGATAGAAGCCAAAATAAAATATTTTAAACCATCTATTATAATGATGGTCTAATTTTTGAAATTAAATAATAAAAAAGCTATGGCAAATAAAAGAAAAAAATTCATTCCTGATAATTGGATTGAATTAATGTTTGGAGTTGGTGCTTCTATTGTAATTATTGGAGCGTTATTAAAAATCACTCACAGTGATTTTATTTTTTCAGGAAACACCTGGTTAACTGCAGGGCTTATAACTGAGGCAATAATTTTTTCTATTTCAGGTATTCAAGGTTTTATGACAGGAGATTCTTCAGTTGAAGATCCAGGTCTTCAAACAATTGAAGCTGAAACTCAATCATTACAACAAGCAGTTGATCAAACGGTCAGCGGATTAAGTTCTTTGAATAAAAACCTAACTGCTGCAACAGCTGCAACAGAATCTTTTTCAGTGCCAAATGATATTAATGAAAATTTAAACAGTTACAATGATAATTTATCATCTGCAGCTTCTAAACTTACGAGTATTAATGAATTGTACGATTCTTTAAATAAATCTTTAAGTGAGGTAAATTCTTCAACTTCCTCAATGAACATTCCTGATGGACTTGGAGAAGAGTTAACTAAAATGAAGGCGACTATAAATGAGCTTAACTCTAAGTATTCTTCAATGCTTGAGGGAATGAATAAATAATATATGGCTGGAAAAACGGATACTAGACAGAAAATGATAAACATGATGTACCTCGTGTTTATTGCCATGCTTGCTTTGAATATTAGTAAAGAAGTTTTAGCAACTCTTGGTATTTTAAATGATGACCTAGAATCTTCGATTGTAGAACTAGAGTCATCCTCAAAAATAAATTACGATCAGATAAGTTCAAACTCTGATAATCTAGATTATAAAATTGCTGCGGAGATGGTAGGTAACATAAAAAATGTTTCTGATGATTTTTACAACTTTATTCAAAATATTAAAGATTCTCTAATTAGTTCGGATGAAAATAATTATTTAAAAGAGGTTAGTGTAAAATCAAATAGAGATTCTATAATTGTTATGACGGATTATCAAATAATGGATAAGTCACAAACTCTTGACGATTATTTCTTTGTCGGTGATTTATATACAGAAAAAGGAGATTTGTTTCTCAATAAGTTTACTAATTATCCTTTTTCAATTAATGAAACTTTAGACCAAATAACTGATAAAGAATTAAATTCAGAAAAAGAAACTAAAATAAATTTTGAATTTGGTTCAATTAAAGATGATTTATCAAACAGATTTAAATATTCTGAAAAAGTTGTAACAAGTGAAGGAACAGAATCACCATTTCTGAACTATAATTTTCAAGGCTTTCCTATGATAGCTTCAATTTCAAAATTAACTAAGATCCAATCTGATATTCGTTATATTGAAAATAAAGTATTAACTCAAATATTAAATGCTGTTCAAAATAAGGGCCTTAATTTTAATACCTTTCAAACTCTTTTAGAAACTACTAAACCTGTTTACTATACAACTGATGTTATCGATGCGGCTGTAGTAATGGGTAAAAAAGATGAAAGTTTTAAGCCTGACGGAGTAGATTTATTTATAAATGGAAAGTCTCTACGTTCTAGTGAATATAAGATTGAAAGTGGTAAGGTAGTTTTAAATAAAAAATTATCATCTCCGGGAACTTATGAGTTAACCGGAACAATAACTAAAAGAAACGCTGATAGTCAAGAACTAGTATCAATTCCAGTAAACCAAACTATCGTGGTTATTAAAGAGCCTAACTCAGCAGTAGTTTCTGCTGATAATATGAAAGTTTTTTATAGAGGTTTAAGAAACCCTTCTTCAATATCTATTCCAGGCGTTACTGAGAGTTCCATTAGACCATCAAGTAATAATGGTGATTTTATAAAACTTAAAAGTGGTGGATGGGGTGCTGTTCCCACTAGTGATTTTTCTAAAAAAACTATGAAAGTTTCTGTTTCTGGTGTTTTAAATGGTAAAAGAAAACAATTTGATGGGGGGGAGTTTAGAATTCTAGAGCCACCACCTGGACTTGGCTCTGTTAAGGTAAACGATAATTATTATAAGCCTACTCAGAATATTCCTAAGAGATATTTGTCTAATGGAATGATCACAGGCAACAAGCCAAAAGATTTTTTATACGACTTTGTCATAGAGGTTACTTCTTTTGATATTAAGGTTGGTAATTCACCTTCTAAGTCTGTAAAAGGTAATACTGCCAGAAATAATTCAAAGGCTGTTGCTGATATAAATAGTCAGGGTAAAGGAACAGTTGTTAGAATATCAAACATAAAAGCTAATGCAAAAGATGGAGATTTTATAAATCCTAATTATATTGTAAATGATTTTATATTAATACTAGAATGAAAAATTTAATATTTCTTTTTTGTGTATTGTTTAGTGTAAATGCTTTTTCGCAAGCAAACATATTAAATGCTTCAACGCCCTCTGAAATTGGAATTAAGAACTTTGATCAAAAACAGTCCGACAGTGATTCTTTTCTTGAATTTGATTACATTGATGAGAGAGATATTCTTTGGTCAAAAATAGTTTACGAGAAAATTGATTTGAACGAAAAATTAAATTTCCCTTTATTATTTCCTGTTAATGATGAGACCTATGAAAAAAACAGAAAGTCGCTTTGGAGAATTTTAAAAGAAAATATAATTAATAAACGTATTACAGAGCTGTATTTTGATAGAAATGATAATTTTAAAGATAAGATGTCCTATAATGATGTTATGGAAGTTGTTTCATTTACAGAACTAATTAACGGAGTACCAACACCTCCTGAAGAATTAAAATCCATTGATATTACTGCCTACAGAATAAAGGGAATGTGGTATTTTGATAAAAGACAAGGTGAAATGAAATACAGGTTATTAGGGCTTATGCCTGTGGGAAAAAATCTTAAAGATGATGATGGTAAAAATAATACTGATCTTTTTTGGATATGGTATCCAAGCTTAAGAAAAATTCTTCACCAAGAAATGGTTTTTAATGAAAAAAACAATGCAAATAGAATTTCTTTTGATCAATTATTAATTTCTAGAAGGTTTAGTTCATACATATATAAAGAAGATAATTTATATGGTGATCGTCCTATATCTTCCTATAAGGATAAAGGTCTTCAATCAATTTTAGAGTCTCAAAGAATTAAAAAAGAAATTCTTGACTTTGAACAAGATATGTGGAATAGATAGTTTTCTTCCCCCTCTTTTTTTTAAAATTAAAAATGTCAGATATTACAATTCATATTATTGATAGAGATCAAAAAAAGCATTCTCTAATTGTTCCAATTGATATGAATATGAACCTAATGGAAGCTTGTAAAAGTTATGAGTTTCCTGTAGAAGGTATATGTGGAGGTATGGCCATGTGTGCTTCATGCCAGGTTTATGTAGGCTCTAAAAATTTACTTGAAAATATTTCCGAAGAAGAAAAGGCTATGCTTTCAGAAGCCTTTCATATAAAGCCTAATTCTAGATTAGGGTGTCAAATACCAATGACTGCAGACTTAGATGGTCTAGAATTCGAAATTGCTCCTGAATAGTTTTTAGTTTCCTTTTTTAATTAGATTTAATGCAGAACCCTCTTTATACCATTCAATTTGTTGAGTGTTGTAAGTGTGATCGGCTTTAATTATATCTTTAGTGCCATTTGAATGAACTATTTCTATAGTTATTTGCTTTTCTGGGCTAAATGATTCTAAGTCTATAAAATTAAATAAATCATCTTCTTGAATTAAATCATAATCGGATTCATTGCTAAACGTGATTCCAAGCATTCCTTGCTTTTTTAAATTCGTTTCATGAATTCTGGCAAAAGATTTAACAAGAACCACTTTGACTCCTAAATGTCTAGGCTCCATTGCAGCATGTTCTCTTGACGAACCTTCTCCATAATTGTGATCGCCTACAACTACAGTATCTATTCCATTTTTCTTATAATCTCTTTGAGTGTCAGGAACACCTTGGTAATCACCAGTAAGTTGATTCTTGACAAAATTCGTTTTTTCATTATAAGCATTGATAGCTCCAATTAGACAGTTGTTAGAAATATTATCCAAGTGCCCTCTGTATCTAAGCCAAGGTCCTGCCATAGAAATGTGATCGGTTGTACATTTTCCAAGTGCTTTAATTAACAGTCTAGCATTGGTAATATTCTTTCCATCCCAAGGTTTAAATGGATCTAGTAATTGAAGTCTTTCAGATTTTTTGTCTACGACAACATTTATATCTGAACCATCTTCAACTGGTTCTAAATATCCAGCATCTTCAACTTCAAATCCTTTTGGAGGTAATTCCCATCCTGTTGGCTCGTCTAACTTTACTTTTTCACCATTAGAATTAATCAGCGAATCAGTCAAAGGATTAAAGTCTAATCTTCCTGAAATAGCTATTGCAGCTACCATTTCTGGTGACGCTACAAATGCATGGGTATTTGGGTTACCATCTGCTCTTTTAGCAAAATTTCTATTAAAAGAGTGAACGATAGTATTTTTTTCTTTTAAATCAGCACCTTCTCTAGCCCATTGACCAATACATGGTCCACAAGCGTTTGTAAATATTTTGGCATTTAGATTTTCAAAAATATTTAAAAACCCATCTCTTTCTGCTGTAAATCTTACTTGTTCTGAACCAGGATTAATACCAAACTCCGCTTTTGTAGCAAGATTTTTATCTATAGCTTGTTGTGCAATTGATGCGGCTCTTGACAAATCTTCATATGATGAATTAGTACATGATCCTATTAATCCCCATTCAACTTTAATTGGCCAATCGTTTTCTTTTGATCTCGCACTCATTTCATTAATTGGAGTCGCAATATCGGGGGAAAAAGGCCCATTAACATGAGGCATAAGTTCTGATAGATTAATTTCTATTACTTGATCAAAATATTTTTCTGGATTTTCATAAACTTCAGGATCAGCAGTAAGGTATTCTTTTACTTCGTTTGCTGCGTCCGCAATATCATTTCTGTCAGTTGATCTTAAGTATCTTTCCATGGACTCGTCATATCCAAATGTTGATGTAGTAGCTCCAACTTCTGCTCCCATATTACAAATTGTACCTTTTCCTGTACATGACATTGATTTAGCTCCAGGGCCAAAGTATTCAATAATAGCACCTGTACCACCTTTTACAGTAAGTATTCCAGCAACTTTTAAAATAACATCTTTTGGTGCCGTCCAGCCTGAAAGTTTTCCGGTTAATTTAACACCAATTAATTTTGGAAATTTTAATTCCCAAGGCATTCCAGCCATAACGTCAACAGCATCTGCTCCTCCAACTCCAATAGCTACCATTCCAAGTCCTCCAGCATTAACAGTATGTGAATCTGTTCCTATCATCATACCACCTGGAAATGCATAATTTTCTAAAACTACTTGGTGAATAATTCCGGCTCCTGGTTTCCAAAATCCAATTCCATATTTATTTGAAACTGATTCTAAAAAGTTAAAAACTTCATTACTATTATTTAGAGCAGATTGTAAATCTTTACTAGCTCCAACTGAGGCTTGAATTAAATGATCACAATGAACAGTTGTAGGTACTGCGACTTTATTTTTTCCAGCTTGCATAAACTGTAAAAGAGCCATTTGTGCAGTAGCATCTTGACAAGCTATTCTATCTGGAGCAAAATCAACATAATCTTCACCTCTTTTAAAAGGAGAATTTAATTTATCATTCCAAAGGTGTGAATAAAGTATTTTTTCTGAAAGTGTTAATGGACTATTAGTAAGTTCACGTGCTTTATCTACTTTAGTTTTTAATTCATTATAAACCTTTTTGATCATTTCAATATTAAAAGCCATATAGTATATTTTTTTGCAAAATTAATTTATATCAGAAGAAATCAAAGTATTAATAATACTAATTTGATTAAAAAATCTCTGAACTACAGTATTATCAAGGTGGAACATAAAATCAACATTATAAGAGCAGGTATCGATTTTACAAATGGATCGTTTATTTTAAGATGCGCAAAAAGAGCTCCTACCATTAATGTTCCAATTAGAAATGCTGAAGGCTCAACTAAATAAGGAAACCAAATACCAGCAATAAGTAACGTGGCTAAAGTTAATTTTGAAAAACCTATGATTTTCATAAACCAACTTTTAAATCCATAAGCCTCAAATTCTTCTGACATGTTAGTTGATTTTCCACCTCTATATTTAGATCCTTTGGTGTAGTTTATTATCCAAACATTATATATTCCAAATGCGAGAATTAACTGGATAGCTAATTTTATATTTTCCATTGTTATTAATTTTCAATTAAATTAATGAATTAATTTAAATTTTTTTCAAATAATATCATCATTAAGTCTTTGACTGGTTTTATGAGTTATTCAGCGATATATATTTAAATTAAAATTTCTTCTTCTTTTTTTATTGTTACAGATGATGGATTCATAATGATTTCTGAATGACCAACAGCCTTAGGCATCTCATATTCAAAGAAATATTTCATTGTTTCAATTTTACTTTTATAAAAAATATGAGAGTATTTTTTATTTTCATCTTTAAGAGCTTGTAGTGAATTTGCAGCTATTTCTAACCAGTTCCAGCCAACAATTACCAAACTAAAGAATTCCATAAATATACTTGCATCAGCTAAATACTTTTCAAAATCTCCTTTTAATGCATGAGGCATTAATGTTTGTAAAATTTTCTCAGCTAATTTAATTTTTTCAGAAAGTGAGTCGGAATATTGTTTTAATTCTGGATGAGCATTTGCTTTTGAAATAGTTTTTATTATTTCGCCAACTAGTAGTTTTAATCCTTCTCCATTGTTCATTGTAATTTTTCTACCAAGAAGATCTTGAGATTGAATTCCAGTTGTTCCTTCATAAATAGCAGATATTCGGATATCTCTATAATATTGTTGTAAAATAAAGTCAGAACAAAATCCATATCCTCCCAAAACCTGAAGCCCATTATTAACTGAATACGTTCCTGCTTCTGCCGGATATGTTTTTACAACAGGTATTATCATCTCAAGAAGTGTATTGTATTTTTTCTTTTCTTCTTCTGATTGAGCTGTACTTTCTAAATCGTAGTATTTAGCAGCAAGAAGAACAAGACTCATAGACCCTTCAACCACTGCTTTTTGAAGTAATAACATTCTTCTTACATCAGGATGTTCTATAATTAAAGACTGACTTTGCTCAACGTTTTTCTTTCCATCACTTGCTAATTTCCTGCCTTGTGGTCTTTCATTGGCATATTGTAATGAAGCGTAATAAGCAGCTGATGCAATGGCTGATGAGCCTCGACCAACTGCAATCCTAGCTGCATTCATCATTAAAAACATATAATTTAAGCCATGATTCTCTTCTCCAACAAGCCAACCTTGACAATCGTCTTTATCTCCAAAACCTAAATGAGTTGTACAATATCCTTTTTGACCCATTTTTTGAAAGTCTGCTACTGTAGTTACGTCATTGAATTCTAAAGCTCCACTAGTATTTTTTCTATTTTTTGGAACTATAAATAATGAAATTCCTTTTGTTCCCTTAGGTGCACCTTCAATTCTTGCTAATACTAAATGAACAATATTTTCTGCGAATTGATTGTCTCCACCCGAAATAAATATTTTTTGCCCACTTATTTTATGATATCCGTTTTCAGTAGGAGTAGCTTTAGTTACTATATCAGACAACGAACTTCCGGCTTGCGGTTCTGTTAAACACATTGTTCCTCCCCAATTTCCTGAAAGCATTTCAGGAACATATGTTTCCACTAAATTTTTGTTTGCAAAATGAATAATTAATTCAGCAGCACCTTGAGTTAAGCCAGCATAACCAGGTAAATGATTATTTGCAGCGTCTAGAATGTATGTAGCTGCAGTGTGTGCCATTAGAGGGATTTGCATCCCACCAATATCGTAATCAAATGAAGCTGAAATAAATCCAAGTTCACCACCTTTTTTCATCATTGTTTCTACTTGACTGTGTACATATACTTTTCCATCTTTGTGATAAGCAGGTTTTTCATCCATTTCCTTTATAAAAGGAAAAAGTTCTCTGTCAGCAAAATCTTTAGTTGATTCTAAAAACATGTCTAATGATTCTTTATCATGATCTACAAACCTGTCTCTATTTAAAAGATCTTCAAGTTTATGTACATCGTAAAGCATGTATTTTAATGTATCAATATCAACATATTTATCAGCCATAATTTTATAAATTTTAGGTACTTAATTAATTTTTACAAATATATAGAAAATTGACAAATTGCTATGCATGCATAGTAAATTTTTATTAATTCTTAATTTTAGAAATATTTAATTTTTTTTATTCCAAAGTGCAATGGTGGATGCTGTGAAAAATATAATTAGTATGTGATTTAAATAACCACCACAGACTATAATCCAGATGTTTCCAGTTAAATTATTGCAAATAAAGTCTTGAATTAAAAAAGGTATTAATGGAAAAAAAAGGATAATCCATCTTGGATATAAAGTTTTTCTTTTCCATACTTGAGTTATAAATAAAATAGATAAAAGACCAAAAATTGGATAAACAATTAACCTTAATGTATTGTTTGCTTCATTAGCTAAGGCAACAGAATCATTTAAATCAAGATTGTTTTCGATAGCTAGCTTTGAAGATGTAGCAATTGCTACGAAAGCCCCATGAACCACACCATAAGAAATGGTAATAGCAGCAAAACAAATTAAAATAGTATTCTTTATTATTGGTTTAGTTTGTATAAAAGCTTGATAAACATGAACAACGCCTAGCATGTAAAACCAAGCTGCTAAGAGAGCTGTAACTGCACTGTAGATGATTCTTGAATCTGATGCGTTACCCATATTCTCAAATAAATTACTATTTAAAGGATCATAGTAAAAAAGCATATCTCCAGTCAGTAAAGTTATCCCTCCAAGTATCCCAATTACTCCAAAAAGTCTAATCCAAAATTTATTTAATTCCATAATTTAAAATATTAATTTTCAGTTTTTAAGTAATGTAATCAGGCTATCCCTTTGTTTTGAATAAGATTTTAGAGCGCCTATTTTAACTTCCATAAAACTTATTTTCTGAACCATTAATGCTTTGAAATGAATGTCTTTTTTCATTATTTGAAAAACATTATTTATTAGATTTTTATCGCTGTAGTTGAACCAAAAATTTCTTAAGTATATTTCTGGGTAATTATTTATAAAAATCCGTTCAGCTTCACTTGCAGCTTTATGTTCTGAATCAACAAAATTATTTAGATAATTGATTTTTGAATTATATACTTCATTTATAAGAATTTTAATTTCAGAAGATTTAATTAAATTTAAACTACCATCATTAACCAAAGAGTTATAAGTTGAGCTAGAGGGTTCAAACCTTAAAACAGAAAAAAATGGATTTAATGGAGAACGCTCTTTTGGGTATTCTTCAAACATCTTGAATGTTAATGAATCATTAAGTAATTTATTTACATAATCCATTTCTCTTACAAACTCACTTTTTCTTTCTGATATATAATTTTGATTCGATTCTAGTTCATCTAATAGGTTGGATATTATTAATTGTCTTTTCGAATCTATTTCTTTTTCTTGTCTAACGTTTTGAACAAAAAATGAAAAAGTAATTCCTAAAACAATTACAAAAAATTCTAAGCTGTATTTAATAAAATATTTCTTTGTTTTATTTTTCATCATTCAATTTATTTTAAATATAAAAAAACGATTAAACTTTAAAAAAGTTTCGAGGAATTGGTAAAAATTATATTTCATTAGGAACTCTTGGGTTCATAATCCAAAACCAAAGTGGAGGAATAAAACTTAATAGTATTGAGGCTGGATAACCCACAGGTAGTGTAGGAGATTCTTTATAACTATCTAAAACTTGATATCTCTTTGAAGATTTGTAGTGATGATCACTATGACGTGTAAGTTCATAAAGTGTGATTCTTCCAATATTAAAGTCTGAGTTCCATGAGTGGTGAGGCTGAACCCTTTCATATCTTCCTGAAGCTAATTTTAGACGTTGTAAACCATAATGTTCGATGTAATTTATGCATTCTAAAAATAGAAAAGAAATTATTCCAACAGCTAAAGCAAAAATCATCACTTCAAAAGAAAATAAATAATAAATAACGAAAAGATATAGTGGTTGAATCAAATGATACCATATCATATCATTTTTTATAGAAATAAAGGAACTGTTTTTAGTTTTGAGAAGTATTTTTTGGTTTTTCCATGCGTCAAAGTATTGTTTAGTTACAGATGTGAACCAGAAGGAATATACTGATTGATTATATTTAGCAGTAGCACCGTCTTCGGGTGTTGCAACATGCAGGTGATGACCAAAATTGTGTTCAATATAAAAATGCATATATAAACAAGGCATATATAACAATTTGCTTAAGAATCTTTCATAATAAGGTTTTCTATGTCCTAGTTCATGAGCAACATTAATACCATTAATAGACAATAAGAGACCAGTAGAAAATGCTAAGCCAACAGTTTCAAATACATTATAATCGTTCAATTGAAATGAAGAAAACACTATATAAAGTAGTCCAAAAATAATAGGAATATTGAAATATAGCATTATATCAAAAATCCATTTTTTATTTTGATGTGAAGCATCTTCTTTTGAAAAGTTTTCTTTACTTTCACCCAACAGAAAATCTAGTATTGGAAGCAATATGAAAACATAAAAAACTGTAGAATATGTCCAAATTCCTGTTGACATAAATGATATGTAAACTGAAATAGGAACAGTGTAAGCAAACAAATATTTAAGATCTTTCATTTGTTTTTTTTAAATAAACTAATCCAATCATTCCAACCCAGCGAAATACCACCAAAAAGAAATGCTACACCCAACAAATACTCATTATTAATTAACTGAAATATTCCGTACAATAGTGATGCTAATGAAACAATCAATGTAGCTATAAATAAAGATTTTATTTTCTTTTTCATTTTTCTAATATAAGAATTATCTAAACCTTATTAATCCATTCTTTTACAATAGGTTGAGAAGGTAGAAATAAAAGACGGACTAGTAAAATACTGGTACGTCATGTGTAGTAGATAACTCCATTGAAATATCGAACATTAGTTTTAATCTAAGAGATTTAATAGACACCCATAACTTGATGACTCTTATTATGAAAAGTTGAACTTAATATTAAGACAGACTATTTTTAATTACTTTCTTAAGTAAGCTAGGTTCGCTTCCTGGACCAATAGTTAAAAGTTTGGAACCTGTAATTGGTACTCCGTTAAATGGTCTTATAGAAACTTTCCCATTAGGAGTTCGTTCAAAATAGATAAACTCTTTTTTATCTCCAATTTGAGTACATCCTTTTATGCGCATTATAGTCATTGGAAGTGCATTACAGATATCATATATATAGCTAGTGTGTGGTAAATTTGGTAAATCTATAGAGCAGGAAGACCAATGAGCTTTGAGGTGATCAAATTTTTGAAACTTGTTTTTTGAGGGAAGTAATTTGGGAAGAAGAGTAACATCAATTTCATTCATATTTAAAATTTCTGCTGTTGGATTAAATTTATTTAGTTCTTTAATTACAAAGTTTTTTCTTTGTTCTGAAATATTTTCAATATGAGTTAACACAATCAAAGAAGACACTTGAATTTGATTAACTTCTAAATCATTATTATCATCTCGTGTTTGCCAGTTCTTAACATCAACTACTGAAATTTGAATTGGGGGAAGAAATCGTTCGTTTAGACCAACACCAAGAAAACTCATAAGTGAGCAGGCATCAGAAGTTCCATTAGCTTCAATAAGTGTTATTCCATTAGCACGCTGTGGAATTCTATTAACGAACTCTCTAAGTTCATTTATTCCACTACAACATATACAACTTCCACTAAGTGCCCTGACTTGTTTTGAATCTAATTGATCCAAAAATTGTTGTGCTTCAAGGTTTGCATTTTCATAATCATTTAAAACAACAAAAGGGTTATAACCTTTATTAACATAGCTATTTATCAAGTGTCTTAATAAAGTTGTTTTTCCCGAACCTAAAAAACCAACAACTGTGATAATTGCTTCCATTTTTATTTTTTTCTATGTATAAATCTATTCAAAATTAGATATAAACAAGTTGTGAAACAACAGAACATATCAAACCTCAATGCCCTAACAATATTAAGGTTCATTTATTTACATAAATAAAAAATAATTCAAACGAAAAACGGTTACACTTTATGAAAGTATAACCGTTTTATTGTTTTAGTAGAAAACTCCATTGAAATATCGAACATTAGTTTTAATCCAAGATATTTAATAGACACCCATAACTTGATGACTCTTATTATGAAAAGTTAATAAACTTTATTATTCTAAATAATAATCTACGGCATTCTTTATTAATTCACCAACTTGCGGAGTATAACCTGCAAATATGAACATTACATTTGAATTTTTATTTAAAACTATATGAGTAGGAAATGCAGGTACTTGCAACTTTTTCATTATATAATCTTTAGAGTCAGGTACAATATTGTAATTAAAAACGTTAGTCTCTAAAAA